>ENA-UOWO01001541-UOWO01001541.1-activated-sludge-metagenome-genome-assembly--contig:-NODE-1541-length-30396-cov-6.619393_pt1 | contig 30396 bp, 35 predicted proteins | sample MGYA00238148_ERZ761564 | MGnify/ENA primary metagenome ERZ761564 (study PRJEB28885, sample SAMN05720194) | activated sludge metagenome | isolation source: Anaerobic digester | place: USA...
TTGGAAAGTCGGAAAACAGTCCCTATCTTTACACAAATTCGGTTTCACAAGAGCCAAACAAATTCTAAAAAATGTTCTAAAAATTAAAAAAAAATAATTATGGCTCAAATGAATTTTTATACAGATGTAGAAGTAAATGTAGATTATGATGATTTTCTTGAGGCTTGCTCTGTAAACGAAATAAATAGAGTAATCGAATGGTTAGAAGATAATAACTATATTCAACCAAATATGAGCAAATCAAATTATAGAAATAATAATACTCAAGATGATATTTTTAATGATATGGTTTATAAATTAATAAACAACCGTTGGAAACTTTCTAAAGAAGATCAGCAAAAAATAGAAATAATATCCAATTCTATTATCCTCGAATAATAAAATATTTTTTATTTATTTTTTATTTTCAATAAAAATTACTATCTTTGTTATATCAAAAAACAAAGAAATATGAAAATTGAAAACGGAATCATAGAAAAATTACAAGTACTCAAAGGTATTAATCTTGATATCGCTTATAGAATTTTCAAACAAAAGAAACTTAATATTAAACAATCAGGTTTTGCAGAAAATCTTGTTGCTTTTCTAATTGATAGGGAACTACCTAAAAATGAAAAAGGAATGGATTTCAAAGGATTATTTGAAGTTAAAGAAGTTAAAGTTAACTTCACCAAAAAAGGTCAGATGAGAACATGCGGAGATACAAATATCAGTGCTTTTATAAGTTCAGAAACTGATTTTTTTAGTTCCAATATTTGGGATAAATCAAATAGTATTTTAATTATCTGCGTAGATAATAATAGAACTATTATTGATGTAAGATTTTTCGATGGTAGTATATACGCTGAAGATATGAAAAATGATTACGAATCTATCAAAAACTATAGAAATCTTTGTCGTCAAAATAACAAATTCTTAGTTTTTAAAACTGGCTATAACTCTATCATGATGAAAGGTAATGTTGCTATTGATATGAGTAATACTATTCTTTATAAAGAAAATAATATTCAAAATCAAGAAACTTATATTCGTGATCTTTTTGATAATAAATTTGCATCTTATCAAGAAAAAGAAAAAAGTAACGAATTTGAAAAAATCTTGATGATGCTAAATAATATGTCTATTTCTAATTTAAATGATCTCAAATATCATATCACTCTTAAAATCAAAGAAAGTGAATTTTTAGATGAAAACGCTGGTGTCGAATTAACATTTTAATAAGTATGAAAGAATCTTTGAAAACAATAGTAAAAATCGCAGTAGTAATATTACTAATAGCCTGGGCTTGGAAAGAAATATTTAAATCTAAAAAAGAAACAAATGAATCCTAACGAAAAAATATTAAAACTGACAGAGAAAAAAATACTATCTGGAATTGCTGATATTAAAAATGGTATTAAAACACCTGCTGAAGCAAAATTAGGTAAATTACTCAATTCATTAAAATCTCTTGTTTCATATCGGTCGGATTTTGTTTAGTGCTTTACGTGTGAATCGGACACACAGACCTAATACAAGGCCCCCCAGGTAAAGCAATAGCCGGACAGACTAAATGCTGTTGCATATTGATAGATGCTAAGACAAAAATCAATGCTATCAATGTTCTTTTGGTGTAACAACACACTTTGAATTTTTTGTATTATTCAGTTGAGAGGAAGACTGGTGTATAGCCATCATTCGGAAAACTTAGTTTTCCATGCCAGATGTGAAGCACACTCTATTAAAATTAAAATTAGAAAAAAACGACTTTTTTTATAAAATATATACATTATTATTTTTTTATTTAAAACTTTTATTTATCTTTGTAGTATAATAAAAAACAAATTAAAATTTTAAACAATGAGAACAATGAGTAAACATAGTAAGTCCTTTAAATTTTGGTCACAAAACCAAGGTTCGGCTACTATAATGCTTACTTCATAAATAAATTATTAATTAGAAGAAGTTAAAAAAAGTCCGAACCATAAAAAGTTCGGACTTTTTTTGTTTTAAAGTTCTTTGACATGTTGGGAAAATATTAGTGAATAAAAATAATGTTGTTTCTGAATAAGAAATACTGCGTTACTTATGTAACTAAGTATGGTAGAATGGAAAGATCGCCCGAGTAGGGGACCAACAACAGTCCATACCAACATTTAAAAATATTGTGTTGCTTCCTTAAAAAGAAGTGTTGATTCAAAGTATGTAAAATGGAAATTTTCAATCAACGTTGGGTTGAATAATACAAACAGCCATAACAACACAATTTTTATAAATCAAAAAGATTTATATTAGGAAGACTCCGTGCCAGAGCTGGATATGGACCGCACTTTTAATGCGGAGCGAGAATTAAATCCGAGACGTGGGTTCGAGTCCCACCGGGGTCACTTTATTTTTAATTATTTATAAAAATATTTCATTTTAATTAGAAAGGGGCTTTAAGTTTTTTTATATATAATAATAAAAAATTGTTATGAAAAAAGAATGGTCAAAAGAAGAAATTGATATGTTAAAAAATAATATAGATAAAAAATATGAAGATATTTCATTACTATTAAATAGAAGTATATACTCCATTAGAGGTAAAATTAGAAAAATAAAAAATTTTAGTGAAAATAAATTACATTATGATGAAATTGATTGGAATGAAGTTCAAAAATTTTATGACAGTGGTAATATGTGGGATAGTGTTATTGAAAAATTTAATATAAATAATAACATTTTAAATAAAGCGGTTAAAAATAAGAAATTTAAAACTAGAAGTATATCAGAATCTTTAAAAATACATAATAAAGAAAACCCAAAAAGACTTTCAAATGAAACAAGAAATAAAATTTCAGAAGCAAGAAAAAAATATTTACAAGAACATCCTGAAAAAGTTCCATATCTATTAAATCATTATAGTAAAGGTCCAAGTTATCCTGAAAATTATTTTAATGATATATTTGATGGTAAATTTGAATATGAAAGATATTATCAAGTTGGCTTATACCAAATAGATTTCGCTATTGTTAATAAAGGAATTGCTATTGAAGTTGATGGTGATCAACATTATTTAGATCCAAAAGTTATAGAATCTGATAAAAGAAAAACCGAATATTTAAAAAATAACTATTGGGAAATAATAAGAATAAAATGGAGTGATTATCAAAGACTCAATAGAAAAGAAAAAGAAGAATATATAAAAAATTTAATTAGCTATATAAACGATCTTATAATAATACCGCACATTAAAAAAGAAAAATTAAATTTCTGTAAATGTGGAAAACAAATATGGAAAACAAGTAAAATGTGTAGAGAATGTGCATCAATTGAAATAAAATCAAAAACACAAAAAACAAATTATTGTAAATGTGGAAAGCAAATATTGAAATCAAGTAAAATGTGTAATAGTTGCACAAAATTAAACCAAAAAAGAAAAGTTGAAAATAGACCAGAAATAGAAGAATTAATAAAAATGGTTAAAGAAACCAGTTTAGAAGCTGTTGGAAGAAAATATGGAGTAACAGGTAACGCTGTTAAAAAATGGTTAAAAAGTCAAAAAGACTTTAATTTAGGTAAGACCTCGTGATGTAATTGGCACCATCGTACACTTTTAATGTACATATCCCAGTCCGAATCTGGGCGGGGTCACTAATATGCGGAAGTAGCTGAGTATGTGTTCAAGCGCCTGAGTGAAGTCCAGGAGTAGGTCGGTTCGATTCCGATATTCCGCACAAATGGAACAAATTGAGAGAGTAGCGTATCTACCCTGCCAAACCAACAGGAAGTGTTGCAATTTGTTCCTTAAAATATGTATCTGTGGTGTAACAAGAGCAACATGTCGGCTTCCAAACCCGAAGATTGAGAGTTCAAATCTTTCCAGGTACGCTAAAATATACATCGGTATGCATTGGTAAGCTAAGCAATCTCCAAAATTGTGCCTTGATTGGTGTGGGAGTTCGAATCTCTCCCGATGTGCAAGTAATTGATTATCAATAAATTGGAAGAGAAATTGTCTCGGCAGGCAACCTTGTCTTGAAAACAAGCGGTACGTTCGCGTATGGGGATCGACACCTCTCTCTTCCGCCAAAGAATACTAACAGCAATAAAAAAACAACCTGAAATTTGTTATAAAAAAGTATTCTGTTTTTGGAGACACCCATTGGCGTGGTATGCTACCTCGAAAGTAGTGAAGTCAATTTTGATGTGAGCGTTCAACTCGCTCTGTCTCCGCAATTTGGAAAGTATACCTTGACGGTGATAGGGCTCGCCTGCTAAGCGAAGTGTGCGGTTAATCCCGCAATCGGTTCGACCCCGATGCTTTCCGCTGTGTCTATAGCTTAATTGGTTAAGGCTTTACAGCCGAAAGCGCAAGATTGTGGCTCTTGTAGATGTGGATTCGAATTCCATTAGACACCTAATATGGTGTTTGTAGCTCAATTGGGAGAGCGCCTGACTGTGACTCAGGAGGTAGTCGGATCGAAACCGACCTAACACCCCAATTTTTTTAAGGAGGTCAAGCTAATCTAGTGAAAGCGTGTGCCTGAAGAGCATGAGAGTCTGGAGCGTAACCAGGGACCTCCACTACACTAAAGGTTAAATGATAAAAAACCAAGTTCGTTTTTTATATATAAGTATAAAAAAATATGAAAGAGAAAATACAAGAATTGATAAATGAAGGACATAATTTCACACAAATAGGTAAGATATTAGGTCATACTAGAAATACAATCTCGAAAAAATGTAAAAAATATAATATAAATTTAGAAAAATTAAAAACAATAAAACAAGCTCACCCAAATTTAGATTTTAATTTTTTCGAAAATATTAATTCAAAGGATAAATCATATTGGCTTGGTTTTCTATATGCAGATGGATATGTGCTAAATAATAGATTGAGTATTGATTTAAAAGATAGTGATAAAATTGTTTTAGAGAAGTTTTGTTTAATTACTGGAGCAAATAATAATAAAATAAAAAATCGAAATCATAAAAAAGGTTATAAGTCTGTACAATTAAGAATAACATCTAAAAAATTTGTATCTTTTTTAATAAAGCAAGGTTGTGTAAATAAAAAAAGCAAAAATATAAGGTTACCTATTTTTGAAAATGATGAATTAAATTTATCTTTTTTAATGGGTTATTTTGATGGTGATGGTTGGGGTACTTTCATTAGTTCAGGTAGTTTTGAATTTTTAAATGATATTAAAAATTTATATAACATAGATTCTGATGTGAAAGATAAAGGTTATGTTTTTTATATTAATTTAAAAACCAAATTAAAAAATAAAATGAAAGAAAATTATGAAAACTCTTTAGAAAGAAAACGAGAGAATTTCAAAAATAAAAATTGTAAATGTGGGAAAAAAATAACCTTAAAATCAAGTTTGTGTGATAGTTGCGAGAAAATAAGTAGAAGAAAAAATAAAAATAGACCATCTCTTGATACTCTATTAGTTGAAATAGAAACTACGTCATATGAAAAATTAGGTAGAAAATATGGTGTCACAGGAAATTGTATAAAAAAATGGATAAGAAATTATGGTGGAATACCACCATATAAAAAAAGGAGAAATACCCAAGTGGTTTAAGGGGTGCGCTTGGAAAGCGTATAGATCAATAACATGATGCAAGAGTTCGAATCTCTTTTTCTCCGCTCTGTAACTAACTTTAGCAATTTTAGTTACAAAAAAATAATGTGTAGTGTAAATAACATATCATTGAGCCAAAAAAGCCTTAAACCTTAGAAGTTGAAGATCCTGTAAAGTCAGGCACATTATTTATATGCATCTGTGGCAGAGTGGCTTATGCTCCTGACTCTTAATCAGGGCGACGTGGTTTCGAATACCACCGGATGCACCAATATTTTCCTCATAAATTTTTTTATTATTAAAAAAAATCTTTAAATTTACAAAATGAAAGAATATTTGCATATTATTCATAAATTTAATTTTAATAAGCATATTTGAGCTTGTTATATTATTGGTTTATTATTTTTCTTTTTGGTTTTTATTTATACTTCCAATATTTGGAATTATTAATATGATATTACCCAAGAAATATTTTAAGACTTTGGACTATTATCCTTCAAAATCTGAAATTAGGAAATTAAAATTAAGAAAATTTAACTAATTCTATAACCAATTCTCCACAAGTCAATTCTAAAAAAATATTTTCCTTCATGTTTTCCAAAGCCAATTCTTAACATTCTATTATTTTTATCTAATTTAATTTTATCAATTTTCATGTTCATATTTATTTTAAATTTTTAAAAAAGTTTTTTTATTAGAGAATTAATATTTATATTTGTTAATTAAAATAATTTTAAAATTTCTAAAAAATGAATAGTGTTTACTGTGGTTCTTTTGATACTAAAAAATATAAGTTAAAAACTTATGTTGAGAGTGGAACTTCAAATATAAATCTCATTGAAAACGAAGTACGAAAATTTTGTTTTGAAAATAATATTAGGACAATTACATTAGAACAAAGAAAAAGTTCATGGTTAATGAAAATACTCTATATAGAATTAGAAGGTGATTATAACAATTTAAATTTATTAAAAAACTAATTAGACTCGAAAAAGAATTAAACTAATATGATTATACCATTAAGTCGTAAAAAAATAGAAATTGGTGATATAGTAATTTCAATTAAAGAAATTAATAAACCTTATTTTATTATATCTCCGGGTCACGAATTTGAAGTTATTGATAAAAATGGCTATGGTTATATTTTAAAAGACTTAGAAAAAGGTATAATAATTGAAAATTGTAGAGAAGAGATAGTTTATAAGAAAAGTTTAGAAGACGCTAAAAATGAATATGAAACTAAAAGAGATACTGATAATTGTTTAGAATTTATTAAAGAAAATTGTCCCAACAAATCTTATAGCTTCGACCATTATGATAAATATGATAGTTGCAAATTACTTGGGTTTAATAATTATTGTAAACCTAAGTTCGAATGTGCAAAGCATATATCATCTGAAAAATTAAAAGAATCTAAACTATTAATAAAATATTTAAGAGAAATTAAATTAAAAGAAATAGTTCCGTGAAATAATGAAATTTAATGAAATTTCTTGATTTTCACATTTTCTTTCACCGTTCCACGATGGCCTAGTGGCTTAATCTCCTGGTGCGTTAATTCGGGTGAACTCAACCCTATTTTAATTCTTTCTCCTTCATTTCTGATATTAATTGCTGCATTTAGGTCTCTGTCATGAACTTCACCACACTCAGGACAGCACCAAACTCTATCCTTTAACTCCAGTTCATTATTCTTATTAATATCAGTTTAAACCTGATGTTATAGATATAATTAATCTTCATCTTCATCTTTTAAATTATTAAATGGATTATCTTCAGTATCGTTATCTAAATATTTTTCAGAAATTGAAGCAAACTCTTCTCTATTATCTAATATATCATTAGCTAATGATGTAGCAAGATTATTTTTTTGATGATATAAATTATTAACAACATCATCTATATCGTAAGATTTATAACCCAATATTTTTTCAGATTTACCTAACAATTCTTCTAATTGTTGATTTAAACAGTCAAGTTCATCATCAACAAATTTAATTTCTTTATAATTTTTCATAAATATATTTTTTTTGTATATATTAAAATACATAAATCACAAAAAATATCAAAAAAACACAAAAAACAACAAAAAAATTAAACTTATTATTATGTTCATAATATAAACAATAAAGTTAAAAATCAATCTTTGAATTGATTAAAAAATAAATTAAATAAATATGTTAGAAGAACTTTATGCAAAAATCGAAGAACAATTTAGAGTTGTTGAAGAAAGACACGCTAAATTTGTTGAAAAAGGAAATAAATCAGCCGAAGCTGATGTAAGAAAAGCTTTAGGTGAAATTAAAAAATTAATTACACCTTATAGACAAGCCTCTGTTGAAGCTACTAAAAAGTAATAGCCCATTAAGAAAGAGGAATTAAAATTCCTCTTTTTTTTTATTAAAATTTTTTATTATATTTGTATAAAATTAAATACTATGTCTTATATCGTAATAGATGTTGAAAGCGATGGCCCAATAATCGGTGATCATTCAATGGTTTGTTTTGGTGCTGTAGTTGTAGAACCATCACTATCTAAAACTTTTTATGGTCAAACTAAGCCTATATCAAAAATATGGGTACCAGATGCACTTGCTGTAAGTGGATTTTCAAGAGAAGAACATGAAAAATTTGATGATCCAGTTAAAGTAATGAGTGAATTTGCTGAATGGTTAAAAATAAATTCTGTCGGAAATCCAATTTTAATTTCTGATAACAACGGTTATGATAGTAGCTGGATAAATTATTATTTTTGGAAATTTTATGGAAATAATCCATTTGGATGGTCAAGCCGTAGAATCGGAGATTTATATTGTGGTATGAAAATGGACGCACAAGCAAGATGGAAGCACTTAAGAAAAACTAATCATGACCATAATCCTATAAACGACGCCCTCGGGAATGCAGAAGCTCTATTGGAAATGCAGAAAATGGGGCTAAAAATTAAATTTCTATAGAATGATAGATGAATTATTTGGTAAAACAATTATCAAAATTGAGATGGAAGAAGCGCCGTTCGTGGCTGATCCTGATATTCCTGGGGATCGCATTCTTTTTCATTTATCTAATGGTGCTATTTATAAACAATATCATTCACAAGATTGTTGTGAAAGTGTTTGGATTGAAGATATTAATGGTGATTTAGACGATTTGATTGGTTATCCATTACTTCAAGCAGAAGAAGTAACCCAAAATGATACTAATACTAGTGAATCAGCTACTTGGACATTTTATAAATTTGCAACGATAAAAGGATATGTTACTATAAGATGGTATGGCACTTCTAACGGTTATTATAGTGAATCAGCTTGTATGAAAAAGATTAAAGAAGAAGATCCTATCAGAGAGCAAAGATTTAAAAAAATACAAGAAATTGAAAAAATAAAAATTATCAATTATGAAAAATAGTATTAAAATTATATTTTATACACTTTTAATTATTATTGTAGGTTATTTGTTTTTAACTTCAATAACAATTTCACTAGGCTCAATGCTTTTATTTCCATTAATATGGTTTTTATTAGGTTTTTGGAAAGCAGTTTTAATATCAATAGTTGGATTAATTATTTTTATTACACTTATATTTTTATTTGCATTAATTGAAAAAAAATCATGATAAATTATATCCAAATAGGGAAAAAAATTACTTATCTATTAAGGCATAATCCTGAAGATTTATTGATAGACAAGCACGGTTATGTTGATGTTTTATCACTTTTAAATAAAATTAATATAACACAAGAAGAATTAGATTATATTGTTGATAATAATGATAAAAAGAGATTAGCTTATAATGAAAACAAAACTAAAATTCGTGCGTCTCAAGGCCATACTATAAAGGTTGATGTGGAATTAAAAAAGGTAAGGCCACCAAGAATTCTTTATCAAGGTACTACCGTTGAAAATTTTGAAAAAATTAAAAAAAGCGGTGAAATAAGCAAAATGAAAAGACTTCATGTTCATTTAACTGATGATAAAAATACTGCTTATACAGTTGGTAAAAGACACTCTAAAAGAGAAGAACCTATTATTTTAAAAATAAATTCTGCCGCTATGTACTCTGATGGATTTAAATTTTATTTAAGTGAAAACGGCGTGTGGCTAACTGATAATGTACCATTAAAATATATTGAAAAAAATTAAAAATTTTCCAAAAAAAATGTCAACAATATCAAAAAATATATGTATATTTGTATAGTTCGTTGAAAAGCCCAGGTGTTGGAATGGTAGACAAGATAGACTTAAAATCTATTGACCAGTAGGTCGTGCGGGTTCAAGTCCCGCTCTGGGTACTTTTTTAATTAATAATTTATTATAATAAATTATTATACCATTCTTCTAAATTATAAATTTCCTTCTTTTTTATTTTTAATAATTTATACTTAAAATATTTCCACTTTTCAATATCTCTTTCTCTTTCATAACCTTTTATTTCTAAATAAATGTCTTTTTCTGGTAAATAAAAATCTGGAAAATATAGATGCCAACTATTATTCCAAAAATAAATTGATGGTTTTATTTTATTGGTCCATTTAATACCTTTTTCTGTTAAAAATACTGCAACTTTTAATTCCCACTTACCTTTTAATTTAATTTTATTATTAAAACTATCTATATAATCGTACGATTTAACTCTACCACTTATATTTTTTAAACTATATGAATCTGGATTATTTATCACCGCTTTTTTCATGCATTTACTTTGCCTTTTTCTATTTTCATCAGATTTCCAATATTCAATCATTCTTTCTGATGTTTTTTTACTAATCTTTTTCTTAGTATCTTCTGACACTTTCTTTTCTAATCCCAATCTTTTAGCTTTAATAAATTGATTTAAATTATCCTTAACTAATTCTCCGTTTTTTAATTTTTTATTATAATCTATAAAGTTTGATTTCCTATTTGGCTTATTATGCCAACCAATATGTGAATTTAATGCTTGAATATTTTTAAATTCTTTATTACATAATTTGCATATCATTTTTAATATTTTTTTATTATATATAAATATATTAAAGTCATATTTTTAATTTTTAGTTGATATATTGCTTTAAGCAAAATTTTTTTTATAAAGAAAAGTTATTACATTTATATAAATTATCAGAGGATATATCACACTAAATGCAATAACGCATCAAGGTGAGGAAACTCGGACATTCTTTGCTTAAAGCAGGAGATTTTAATCGTTTGCACTGCTGAGGAATAAACTCAAACTAGTCTTACTGAAAGAAAAAAGTATAGCGGGTGAGCAACGTGAAAAGACAAGGTCGAGGACACAAGACAAATGATATAATAAAACAGAAGTCCGGTTACGCTCAATAATTTTTTGATAAAATAAAAAAGGAGTCATTGACTCCTTTTTTTATTTAATCTCATTTTTTAAGCTTTTTCTTCAATTTTTTCAACTCAATTCATAATTTTTGTTTTAAAGTTAATAATCTATTTAATAAAACAAAAATAATAATAAAATTTCAGGAATATCAGATATATTTAATTTTCGGATAATAATATTTAATCTGAGTTTATAATTTTTATTCTATATGGTTTATTATTTATCCAAAACTCTTTTTCATCATCTCGCCAAAGTGTTTTATTCTCATTTTCTATTAATTTTTTAAACGCTTAATTCCAGGGCTATTAATAAATTTGTATTTTGATTATCAATTAATAAAAATGTATCAAAAACATAAACATTATTTTCATCTTCTGTAAATGTTATGGATTTAAAATATTTTTTAGGAAAAGTTATTGATAAGTCATCATGTTCGATTTCACAAATTTTCAAATCCCAATTATTAGTTTCACCTATTGTTAGATTCTTGTCTATAATACTTAATATTAAAATATCATTCTCATTATCAATAGATGCGATTTTTTTAATTTTTGCATAAGAATTTTTATCTAAAACAAATTTAAAATCTATATTATCTTTATTTAAAGTATTATTAATTTTTTCAATATCTATTGATGTATTCATACTGCGTATATCACCACCATTAATACTTAATTTTAATTTAGAATTTCTAATTTTAAAATTATCTGCATATATATCATCATTCATAAAAAATTCACAATTGAGACTTTCATTAAAATCTATAAAATTTTTTAATGTATTCTCAAATTTAGAGCCATTAGTTATAATAAATCTTATTTCATTTTCTATCAAATCTTTAAAGGTAAATATTTCATTTGTATTATAAATAAAGGATTTAAAAGCATTTACACTCATTTTTTCTCCCACTAATGAATATAACAATATCTTATCTTTATTTATTTTAATTAAAATCTCATCATCAATACTCAATAAATCATGAATTTTATCTAGAAAAAAATTAAGTTGCTGTAAAGACATTGAAAATTTATAAGATGATGTTGCCATAAAAGATTATTTTTATATTTTATAGATAAAAAAATATTTTAAGTTTTTATAAATCATCTTGGATATCTATTATTATAAAGTTCAGGTCTTTTCTTATATACCCTACTGTATGCACCAATCAATCCATCAGTATTATTTGTTCTATTTGTTATACTTTCAACATACCTTAAAACATCGCCCTGTAAACTATTATTAACATAAATGTCTACTAAATTTTTATAACCAACATTATCAAAGCAAGTTGATAAATTTATGGTAGTCATAACCACATCATCGTTACCACTTTCAGCTCTATAACTAACTGTACCTGACATAGTAACATGCTTACTAAATGTAGAAATTTCATTAATATTAATATCACTATGTAATATCATTCTTCTATTTCTAACAGATTGCTGAAACTCTTTATCTATTATAAGTTGTTTATCCTTATTAAGTTTCAATCCTATTTTTCCTACTATATCTTCCCTATTATGTTTATATCTCAAAAATATAGAATTTGAATAATCATTATTTCCATCAAATACATTTGGTAAATGTGTTAAAAATTCTGCACCATATGTATTATATTCAAGAACAGTTTTAACTTTCTCAGGATCAAATAATTCAAATGCAACTAAATAAAATATATGCGCAACTTCCCTGATAGAATAAACATTATTTCTATATAATCCTATTTGTTCTAATTTAAAAAGTTCATATAAATTATCATAACCATATTTTTCTATTTCTTCTTTATCTCTTAGAACTAATCTAAATATATTTATAACAGAATAATCTTTGCCTAATCCTTCAGATAAGTCAACAGAAATAAGTATGTAATAATCTTTTGCTTTAGCTAAATTAAAAAGATCTAAATTTCTAACAAATTTTAATGAATCATATGGAATATTTATCTTTGTGCTAAATATTGGTATATTAATATAATCAAATGGGAGTTGTTTACTCTTAATTAAATCTATTGTTTCTTTATTAAATAATAACTTATCACCAGTAACAAAATGTAATCCATATTCTTGGTCAAACTTATCAGGCGAACCTAAAAGCTTGGATTCTTCCTCTTGCCAATTAGAAACTGATGCTATTTCTGGTAATGGTATACCATTTATACGTATTTTTCTTACATTATCAATGTACGTTTTTTCGTCATTTACATTATATTTAACACAATCTAAAATATCATCGCCTACATGTTTTTTATATGTTGTTATACCATATTTTTCTCTAATTTCTCTTAACACAGTAGATTTAGAGAGACCATATTTTTTCAATTTAAAATCAAGCATCTTAATTTTAGTATCTTCTCTACCCTCTACTTGATTCCAATATACCCGCATAGCAGTATATGGGTTTTTCATGGGATCATCATCTGGTAATTCAGCAGCTGTTAATAACTCCCAAAACATATTATAACCATTTGGTGTTGAAGTTATTATTATTCTAGAATTTTCAACAGCAGAAACAACAGGAACAATTGCCCCATAATAATCCCTAATAAAATTATCTGGTATATGGGCAAATTCGTCAAGATATAAAAGGTCTATTGTAAAGCCGATTGAAGGATCTTTTGTTCTGTTTTCTGTTTGTATTCGTGAATTATTTTCAAATGAAATCTGAGTTTCGTTCCAGTTTGTAACACCTTTTTTAAGAAAAAATGGTAATAATTTATAAATATCTTTAATCTTTCTAATAATTTCTTTAACAGTCTTTCCTTTGTTTGCAACAATCATAACTGCCTTATCATCATTAAATAATACAAAATGTAACATTACTATTGATGCGGAAACGGTATTATGTGATAATATACCATTTGTATAATAACTCATTTCAGGAGTATCAATAGATAAATCAAACATACTTAATTTATTCTTTAACTTAGTAATTGATTTAACCTTACTTAAGCCATATTTTGTAATAACATAATCTTTATTTGACATGTCAATTAACATCTTTGGTTCATGATCATTACAATATAAAATATGAGTATCTGCACATTCTAATATTAAATCATTTTCTAATTCTAATTTATATACTTGAAATGGTTGTGTTATATTTATTTCTTTTACTGGAACAAAACCATAATCTGTCTCTACTAATACATCATCTTTTAAAAATAAAGTATTAACAAATTTCTTTAATATATCATCTTCATTTGGATTAAAATTTCGAAACTCCCATTTTTCTATTAGTTGTATTAAGAAATAAATTATATTTTTTATAATTTTTTTAAACATTATTAAACGTGCTTTTTTAATTTTATAGTACCACAATCACAAATATATGGCAACTTTAAATTTTCATTAAATTCTATTCTTTTATTACCTTTAATATTCCATTTATTTATATTAGTATGTTCGATTATTTGATATTTTTCAAGTATCTTATTATTTATTAAAAATGTTTCAACTTCAATTTCATTTTCAAAAAATAAAATAATATTTTTTAACAATTTTAAGATTTTATCTTTAATAAATTCTTTTTGATATATCCACAAATCTTCCCAAATGTGTACAATCTGAATTCCTTTATCTTTACATAAAAGCATTTTATTAATATGATAAAAATCATCTTTATAAATATTACTATGCCAATATAGTCCGTTGTATTCAAATGCTAAATTTAATTTTGGAATATAAATATCTAATTCTATACCGTTAAGTGTTTTTCTATCATTTCGAATTATTTCATCATTATAATTATTCTTTATAAATTCATACACTTCGTTTTCTTTTATAGATGATATAGAATTTTCTGGATAGCATATTGTACAAGTATTAATACTATGAGATAATCTATTATGAAATAATCTAATATCAATCTTATATTCGTGACCCTTTTCACAATCACAATAATATAATGATTTATTATAATCAATTTTATTTATAAATTTATACTTTATTAGCATTTTATTAATATGATGCTCTTGAATTTTTTCTTTATGATTTAATATTTTAGAAATATTATCAACATTATAACGATCTAAAATTGTAGATTTAATTTTTTCAATATTATTAAAAAATTCATTACCATATTTATTATATTTTGTACGTTTACATTTATCTTGTATTAATAAACTTTTAACAGGTCTTGAAAATCCATACCTTATATTATTTGTATTGTTTGATTTTTGTAAAATATTAATATTTTGCTGGGGATAATCAACACCATATTTTTCATTATTTGTTGATTTAATTTTATCTTTAATTTTATTTGATTGAAATACATTCTTCACACCATATTTTTCAATATTAGTTGAGATTAATTTATTATAAATATTTACATTTTGTAAAGGATAATTTACACCATATTTTTCATTATTAGTCTTTTTTATTTTAATATGACTACATCTTTTACAAGTATAAAAATTATAATTATTAAAATTTTTATTATATTTTTGAATTGAAATATAATTTTCCTCACCACAATTATCACAAATTGCAGTTATCTTTATATGTGATTGACTTGGTAAATCTTTAACTTTAACTAAAATATTATCATTAACATTACATTTATATCTTAAATTATTATAGAACTTTAAATTTCTACTTGATATTTTAATTTCTATTTCTTTTTCTTTAATCATAATTAAAAAAATATGGTTTATTAATTCTTTTTTTATGTATATATAAAAAAAGCCAACTCAGTTGAGTTGGCTTTTCATAATCTTAAAAAAATTATTAATAAACCATATTTTTCAAATAACAAATTTACAATTTAAACTATTGTCTCTGTTGTTGTTGGTTCTGTTGTCGTTGTTTGTAAAACAAGGGTTACTGTTGGAACTTCTGTTATTTTGCTTATTTCTACTTCTATAACTATCTAACTATCTATTTTATACAATCTCGGTTTCTTCATTTCTTCTTCTAATATATAGTTCATTTCTCTTACAATATTAGAAAATGGAATTTTTCCGCCAGAACGCAATTTAATATCTGGAGAAAATGTTATATAAACACTAACTTTATTTCCTGATTCATGACCACTCTCATCTTCCACTATTACATAATCTTTACCATAGTGAAATTTTAATGCGTTAACAGCATCCAGTACTTCATCTATATTATCACCAATTAATTCATACTTACTTTCAAGAAAGTTCTCAAACAATTTAACAAATTTTAGTTTTTTCATAATTTTATCTTTTTTTGTGAAAATTTAAATTGTAAATATAATATTAAATATTTAATTTTCCTAATTTATTTCAATAATTATTTTACCTATATATAAAAATTTTAATTAAAATAATATTTTATTTCCAAATATACAATCCTTTATTATTTATAAAACCTTCACAATAATTCATTTGAATATTATAATCAGGAAAAACAAATATTAGAATATTTTTATATAACCTTAATTTTTTCTCCATATCAGTATTACCAATAACAAAATTTTTACTTATATCTAACCTATTTAATATATCACCAATACGAATTAAAACTTCTTTTTCTTCATTTAAATTTGTTAATTCTTCATATCTCACATCACCTACTTCATATTTATCCAATGTAAAAGATATACTCCAAACAAAATCAGAATTAATATCTACATTGTAATTTTTTATTGGTATTAAATCAATTCTATATTTATTATCAGAGTCAGTATTAAATTTTATTTGATATCCTATGTTATTAATATAATTTGTATATCTTTTATCAAATTCTTTAGTTTCTATTTTAAATTCTGTATTTTTATATAGTCTATCAAATGATTCTAATATTATTTTCTCACTATTAAACCTTTCAAAAGTATAAATTTTCAAAAACTTATCTAATCTATCTGTTTTATGTTCATTAATATAATTTATATAAGTTCTATTAGTTGACGGTATGTGATTTACTTTTATCATAGATTTAAATATTTAATTTCAAAAATTCTAAACAATTATTTAATAGTTCCGTGAAATAATGAAAATTTACCAGTTTCTCCAAAGCTTGTAGATTTCTTGTTTGATTGGTTTATAAACAAACCTAGATGTACCAAGCAATTTATTTATGTAGGTTGCTTGGTCATGAGTTGGATATAATCTTATTTTAATTGCCTTTAACATTTAATTCTTTAATCAATTTTTCGGCATTTCTTTTACTTCTTCTTTGACCATATTTTTAGCGTCAGATTGAGAATATAATGGCTCACCTGGATACAGTTTTTTATAGTCATCAGATGTCATTCCATGAGATTTTAAATGTTGACCATAAATTCTATTAGATTTAAATCCGCAAATTTTGCACGTTATTAAATTTTCTTCCATAATCTTTTATTATTATATAAATTAGCATTAAGCCAAAAAGGCAAAAACATTAATTATTTTCTAATTTAAATATCATTTTATATAAAAAGATTTTAATTTTTTCTAGTATTTTTAATTTTCTTTCTTCATTTAAATAACTATAGTACAATTGACCAATAGGAATTTTTATTAATTTACCATTGTCAGAAATAAATGATGCTAAAGTATTGAATATCAAACACTTACCAGTTTGCCTACTTGCCATTAATATACTTCTAGGATTTTTTGTATATAGGTCAATAATATCTTTTTGATAATCGCGTAGTTTCATTGGTCCAATTGAACCATCTTCTCTTTTAATCTGACAATAATTTTCAGCAAAATAATGTATATTAATTTTACATTTTATATATTCTTCAAATTCATGATCTGTCATAGCAAATGTTAAATATGGCTTTCTTACACCTCTAACATTTGAAAACCAAATTTTTTCATGACGTTTAAGAAGTTTACCTAAATTTTCTCGTTCTTCTATATTATTAACTATTTCGCTAGTTAAAATAAATTCATCGGAATGTTCAGTCATAATGTTGCTTATTTTTATTCATATACAAATTCTATATTATATCCTTTAATAACGAAATCTAAATATAAAATATCTCTAACAGTACCTTCATATAAATAAAGATCGAAAGTATATCCCATAACCTCTAGTTCTGGAATATATTCAGAGATTTGCTCTTGAATTTTATTTTTTAAATTACCAGTAGAAATCCTAGTTTGCCAAAGGTAATATTCTAGATTAACACCCATGTTAATATCACCAAGCACTTCACCTTTATTAGTAAATAGTATCATTTCTAACTTCTGAACTATTACTTCTATTTCATCATCTTCTACTATTCTATCTGCTTCATATCTTGGATGTCCAGGATATCTTATAACTAAATCTTTTACATCTTTTAGTGACATTTCAACCTACTTTTTATTATATATATAAAAAATCAACAATCTAAATGCAAGAAGAAGATATAATTGAAGATGTAACTAATTTTATTACAGTTACAGATTATATAGGAGAGATTAATAATGGGGTAGCGGTATTATTATCTATGAAAGTTAAAGAAAATATATATCAATTAGCATATTGGTTTGATAAGAATAATGACTATTTAATTTCAGCGGATGATAATTTTTTAAAAGATTATGCAGTTAATAGCATTTATGAATATAAAAATTACAAAAAAATAGTATATTATATACATAATTTTGTATTAGATAATAAGGAAGAAATATTTAAAGAATTTTTATAAATGAAAAAGATATAAACCAGGGTTACCGTCTCCCTCACAGGCACCAACCATCTTATATCTAATTTCAGCAATTTTAAAAATAAGAAAAATTAGTAAGCTTAGAAAAGAATTATTTACCTTTGCAAAAGAAATATGAAGCAATTTCATTGTAAATATTGTGAAAGACCGATGGCCGTAAGTTTCTTGGAATACCGTTCAAATTCATTTTGTAACGTGTGTTTTGATGAAAGAGCAGCGAGTAAGCCTATTGCCAAAAGCAGAATGAATACTTTTGAATTTATGGGTGATGTTATTCCTTTGTCAAATAAAAATAGATTTAAAGTAATTTAAAAAATATTTAAAAAATTAGGTTAAATAATTTCATCATTATTTAGCAGCTTTTTGATGGTCAGTAGTACCTTTCCAAATAATATTAACACTGCTAAATCCAGTAGTATTTCTTGGATCTTCACTAAAATAAACATCATTTCTATTTTTCCAACCTCCTCTTAAAATGACCAACTCGTTTTTACCCACAACAATATCTCCTAAAATTGGATCAATTCCAACCATTTTTTTAGCATCATATGCTACATTTCTTTTATATGAAACTATTGTAGAATTCTCAAATGTTTTTTCTGGAGAAGAACTATTTATAACACCTCTTACATCAAGAGTACCACCTGTAGCTGACATCAAAACATCAGAATTTATAGTAACAGAATTAGATGATGCTACATACGTAGATTCAATAACATTTCTAGTATTTGATGATAATAATGCACCATCTCTATGATAATCTTCATTATCCTTACCAACAAATTCTATATTAACTGAATCTATGCCATCGATAAATTTTAATCTAGCTATTATATCAGCTTTAATAACCCTATCATATCTATCATAATTTGAAAAATATGTTGCCAAAACACTTATAACTTGTTCTCTAATATTATCTTCTGAAACATCATCGAATCTTCTAATAAAAACATTTGCTACAAAAAATTTTCTAACAGGATTAATAACTTTAATATTAGCTGTAATACTAACAATTCCTTGCATTTTAAGATATGTTATTATTCTATTTTTTTCATTTTCTTGTAAATCAAAGGCATCTAATGAAACATTGAAATAATTAATATTATTGGAAAAATAATCACTGATTCTTGGTATTAGATATAAATACATTTCATTTATATTAATCTGGTCTTTAGATCCATCACTATCTATATCAATCTTAACCATATCTAAAGTATTAAAAGCATTAACTTTAGAAAACATGTTCAATTTTTTAAGATGATAAATAAATTGATTTGGTGTTGCAAGTACAAAATTTCTTGATACGTATGGAATTACAGATTTAGTATATTCTACACTTTCACCGTTACTAGCAAATTGAATATTAGTCTCAATATAAATATCAAATAAATTGCTTGCTTGTACCGCATTTCCAAGGTCGTCATAGATATCATCAATAAAAGTAAAATCATTAACTTTATTATTTACTATATTGCCACTCAGTCCATTGTTCAATAAATATTTAACTTCTATAATAGATCCAAGAGGTGGTACAACACCATTAATACCATTTCCAAAATATACATCTAATCCACCGTTAAATCCTGTTCTAGTATAACAAGCATATTCATTTTCGAGCATATCATATAAATGATCTTTAATCTGCAAATTTACACTATTTAATGTTACTTGAAAATCAAAATTATCTATTGTAACATTATTACTCACATTAACTTGTAATGATTGATTTATTGTGCCATCACCTGTAAAGGCTTGTATTTCATATTTACCTTGTATAACATTTACAAAAAACTGACAACCAGGTAACAATGTATAAATATTATTAACATTATTAGTTTTAAGTGTATAATAAAGAGAATTAGTTCTATTTTTTATTACTGTACCATCATATATAATAACTTTAGCATTAGGAACATTCTGATAAATATCTACACCTTGCTTAAGTTTAAATTTAAGAGTACCCTTAGCTGATATTGTTCTTGAAGGATTATGTCCAGAAATTCTAGCAATACTATTTACCATTCTTCTGGAATTAGCTTGTTCTATATCTAATTGTTTTACAAAATTTTTCAAATATAAAATATTTTGTAAAAAGAATTCTTTAACTACCTCTAAAATTTGGCCATATGGAGATGCAGAATTAAATAAAATTCCAGATTTTTCATATGCTGAGCTTAACCAATTAAATATTTGATTAGTTAAATTTGTATAATTTAATTCTATTCTATTAAAAACTCTATAAAGTTTTGTAGGTCTTGCCATTTTTATACTTTAATTTTATTTTTTAAATTAGATGCTATTGTTTTTACAAGATCATTCAAATTAGGTCTTTTATCTTCATATATATTATTAAAACTTTTAAATTTATAAATATATTCTTTATCACCTTCTTTTGAAATAGTCAATTCAACCGTCTGATTTATATTTAATTCTATATTAAATTCAAAAGATAATAATTCACAAGGTTTTATTGCAATTTTTTCATCATTGACATTAATAACCGATAGATTAGTAATATCATTTTCATCGAACCAAGTATTAATTAATGTAGAAGGTGATTTAATAAATTTAGATAAAATTTTAATATTTTCACCGAATTTATTTTCTTTGAAAATTTTTAATATTTTATTTGAAAAATCTTCCAAATCTGAAAATTCAATTCTAACATATTCACAATTAATATCATATAAATATGTAAAATAATTTTTTGTAATATTTGTTTTATTTTGGTCAGTTACAAAAATTAATTTAGTATAAATAATATTAATATTATCATATAAAATTTTATTCATGGAAATAACTAATCTTAGATCATTTGTTGAAGTCTTTTCATAAACACTCTCAACTGATAAAACTTTTGTAGAATCAAATATTTGCTTAATTTTATTTATTAAATCTTCAATCAAAATATTCATAAATTTAAATTATTTTATACGATATATCGTATTTTTTATTAATTTCACTAAATGGAATATTATCACTTCCATCTATTCTAAGAATTGAAACTTGTAAACCTTTATAAAAACTCACTCTTGGATGACCTATTAATTTATATCCCTGTACATCTACAGTTAATAAATTAATAGTTATATAAGAACCACAAGTTAGTCCAAATGTATTTTTTTCTAAAATAATATAAGAACCACTATAATCTGATATATATCCATCTAAATCTTGTAAATATAAATTTTGAATATAAATAGTATTTCCGCTTACAAATATATCTTCTGATAAAGTTAATTGCGTATATCCAGTTCCACACCAAGTTGCACCTGTATTAAATCCTATTGCATTAACAAATATATTTTCATTTAAATAGTAAGTATCATCAAATATAGAATTTTCAGGAATTAAAGCATCATAAACAATCACGTCTTTAGGTAAATCTACTTGAAATAAAGTAGACTCTATTACAGTATTATTATATTTATAATTCATATTTACAGTTAGTCTTTGTGCATATTGTGCGTATTCTGGTTTAATAATTATATCTAATTTTTGTTTATTTCTAGGCTCACCATCTAGTAAAATAATAATATCACCTTCTGGAATACTATGATTATCATTTATTAAATTTAATAGCATCTTATTAGTATATGACAATGAAATTGTATAAGAAGCGCCAGCATTTGAAGAATTATAATTATATGCTGTCAATAAATTAATATTTTTTATTTCATCATATTCTACACCAACTACATTAATTTTTAATGTAGGATAGGTACCTGAATTATCAACTGAAATTTTAGCAGTATCTGAATCTGTTAATTGTCTATTAGAATACAACTGCAAAAGAACTTCCATATTTCTCATTCTACTTTTGAGTTCATCCATAGAGGTCTGGGAATATATTAAGCTTTTCATGTCTTGAAGATCCAAATTAATTCTGACAAATTCTTGTATAATATTAACAAAATTTTCATTTACTTGGTAATATCTTCTCATCATTTCATTATACATATCAAATCCAAACATATTATAAATAGTACTTGGATCATATGTTAATGGTTCTACATCATTATCAATATTATAATGAAGATTTAAATTAAACATATAAGATAAACCATCATGTGAACCATTTGTTACTAATTTATGATAAGGTGTAATTAAATTACCAAAATTATCATCATCATTATCAGGATTATTTAAAAATTCAATACCATATAAATTAACATAAGAATTTACTCCATTTTCTGTTTGCTCTAATAATTCATAATACCATAATATAGCATTAAAATCAAAATCGCAAGGTGCCATACCTTCAATTGATACAGAACTAAATTCATCAAAATTTTTACTCTCTAAATTAGGCATATACATTTTATAATAATGTGTTCTATCAACATCTAAAAACACACCATCAATATTATCTGAATTAAAATCTGTTAATTTTTCAATATATTCTTCTTCACTTAAACCTGTATTTTCTGTTAACATCACACCATAATAATCACCTTGATATCTAATAGCATCACCATTTGAACATAAATAAGTATTATCATTAGTGTCAAATTGACCAAAATGAGAACCAGGGTAATCTTGTGGATTGGTCCTTATTGGTGAATTTAATGTTTCTGCACCAACAATTTCTGTTTGAATTTCATCTGCCAATATAGGTATTTCTAAATTTGGATAATAGTTTGTATTATTTCTAATTCCAAAAAGTATTGTTGGCGTTCTACCTGCTTGATGTGGAATATAAGCTGTTACTTCTTGTCCTACTCTAGAAGCCGTTTGTATATTTGTAATTTGATTAATTTCACCTATATATTCAATTAATCTATGATATTTTAAATGTATTGATGTTGCTTTTAATTCACGTCGACCTATATCACCTTGACAAAATACATCTAACCATATATATGTAAAATCTGAATCAAATTCAACATAAAGAACATTGTTAGGTTCTCCTAAATTAATAACGGTATCTATAAAAGTAATTTTATCCAAACTATCATCAGTTTCTAATATAACTTTATCACCAACTTTAAATTTAGCAACACCTGGTATTGTAAATTTAGGAGTACGATTTATACCATCACTTGTTTTATGATCGTCATCACTCTCTTCAATATGTGTTGTTTGATAATAAATAACTTCTCTTTCTTTCCATAAATATTTACGAAAATAATCAGTATTTTCTATGGTTGACTTATTAGGATTATCAAAATCAGAAAGATTTTTATCCCAGTCTACTTTATGGACTCCAGGCTCAAAATCTATTAAATTTAATTTTCTACACCATTTCCAAAATATATGTTCTGTAGGAGTTTGTCTTTCTGCAATATTATAAAAATCTGTATTACTATTTATTCTACTTTCATGTAAAGATGTGTCGTAATTAGCAACATAGTTTCTCAATGACTCTACTAATTGTTCAGATAAAGTTGTAGGTATATCTTTATTTGGATCATCACAATAAAAGGCATTTTCACCAGTATCACTTTTAGGTATAAGATCCAAAACACCATCAATAGGATCACCTAGGACTTCTTTTCTTGGTATATTTAATAATGCAAATTTTGTAAAATTAAGATTATAAAAATCATTATAATTTGCTAAATTTAAATCTGAAGCTGCCGATGGAAAGGCGTAGAACGAAGTACCACGAGCCTTAAGTCTCTTATATAGAGGAGTTGACATATTTTTTTATTTTATTTTTTAATTTTTCTATAATATTTTCATCATATTTTATTCTTAATAATTCAATATTATTTTTTTTACAAAAATCAGTTTTGATTTTGTCATTATTTAATCTTTTCATAAATTCTTCTTCACCACCAAATCTAATATTTGGTTCAAAATGTTGTATTCCATCATACTCTATACATAGATTATAATTAGGTAAATAAAAATCAAAAGGTAAATAAATTATATTTTTACAATCTTCAAATTTTTTCTGAGATATATATTTAATATTATTATCTGATAAAAAAATCATAATTGTATTTTCACCTTTACTTTGATTACAAATTGGACATCCATTTCCAGATAAATGTTGATAAGGTAATTGATCAAATACTCCATGTTTTTTACAAATTATTTTAACTTTATTTGTACATAAACTATAATCAACAAATGAATAATCATATTTATTTCTATGAATTTTTTTTGCTTTCAAAATAAAATCATCTGTTGTTGATTTCATAGTACCACCACATTTTGGACAACCTCTATAACCATTTATATGATCACAAGGTTTTTGCTCAAATTCACCATGAACTGGACAAACAATTTTAACTTTATTGTAAGTACCCACATAATCAACTAATGAGTAATCATATTTATTATTATGTTTTACTTTAGCCCTATTAATAAATATTTCTGTATTTAATCTCTTATCATCATACATACATTTTGGACAGCCATTACCTTGTGTATGATGATGTGGTAATTGTTCAAATTCACCATGAATTGGACAAATAATTTTGATCTTTGTGTCATTATTTTTATAATTCACTAATGAATAATCATATTTATTATTATGTATTTTTTTTGATTTTATTAAAAAGTCATTTTTATATCTATCTTTTAAACATTTTGGGCAAGAACTTTCACCTTTAATATGTGAACCTGCTAATGTTTCAAATTCTCCATGAATAGGGCAAATAATTTTAATTATTTTTCTAGTTGTTACATCATTATCAACTAATGAATAATCATATTTATTATTATGAATAATATTTGATCTTTCAATAAAATTTTGTAATGTTATTCTCTTCATAACATTATATATAAAATTTATAACCCCATAAAATAAAAAAGAGTGATTTTTATAAAAATCACTCTTTTATCTTAATTTATTTCCGAATTTTCGGGTTGCGATGGAGGAATTACGTCAGGTTTCTTTGGTATTACAATCCAAAATATAATATAAGCTAATATTCCTATGCCTGAAAATAAAAACAACAGCACAAATAATAGTCTAACTATAACTGGGTCTATATCAAAATATTCACCAATACCAGTGCAAACACCACCAAAAACTCGTCCATCTTTTACTCTAAATAATCTCTTTTCCATAATTTATTTTATTTTTATATCATTTTTCCAAAGTCTTTTATTAAGTTCCATTCTAATTAAATGTATATCAATTTCATAATCATCTATTGTCTTTTGAATATCTAAATTACTTTTATCTAGTGCAATTCTTAATAATTTCAAATTTTCACATTTTTCTAATTCTTTTTCATAATCTTTCAATAGATTCTGTAAAACAAGTGTTTCTGTATTTTGATATTTTTTAATTGTATTCTCCATTGTCTATCTTTTGAAGTTTATTCTTTCTAATTTTTAATTTTTTAATCCTTTCATATTTATCATCAAAATTTAAAATTTCTGATGATGCGTCTTCTAATACAAATTCTAAATCCAAATAATCTTCATTCTTAGTTACTTTAAACCCTCCTGTTGACATAGTTGTCACGTTCGAATTATAAGCATTAAATAATAATGATAATGCCTCATTTTTCAATTGATCAACTGAAGGAATTTTATATCCGTCATTTGTAAGCCACGACCAATTTAAATAAGTCATTATTTTTTCAACTTTAACAAAATCAAAGTTATCAATTATAAATTTGATATGCTCATCTATATCTAATGTAAATTCTTCCATATTAATTTCTATGATTAGGATTTTCCACAAAAACATCACCTCTACAAATATAAACCATTCTAGCATAACTATCTAGAATCCAAGTAAAAGTATTAAAACCTCTTCTAAGAAATCTCTGTATGAAATTTTCAAATATATTATCGTCAAAATTAAAAACTGCATGATGATATTCGATTGAAATACACCTTATTTTATCTAAATTTTCATCAGATAAACCTTCTAATATTAACAATTCAGAACCTTCGGTATCAATTTTAAGAAAATCAATATGATCTAAAAAATTTTCAGAAATTATATCATCTAACGTTATGGTTTCTACAAATAAATTTTTATGTTGAAAATGTCCTGGATCTCTATCAAATTCAGAACCTATAACAGTATGTCCACCATTACCAGTGTGTGTATATAATAATTCTATTGTTTCATTACTCTTATTAGAAACAGCTCTTTGGAAAACTTCAACATCTGGATTATTTTTTTTATTTAATTCAAAATTCTCTTTAAATGGTTCAAAAGATAAAACTCTTGATGCTCCCATATCAATTGCTAATGATGAAAATATACCAATATTTCCTCCACAATCAACTACAACATCATTAGGTTTTATAACACAATCACCTTTGAAATAATCTTGTCTCTTATAAATTTCATAAAAAGTTATAGATTCAGGATGTTCAACATTAAATCTATTACCCCAATTACCAACCATTATTTTAGAATCTTCCTCTAAATCTACTAATTCATTAGTATTATATACATAAAATTTTGTCTTCATTTAATTATTTATTTTTAAAATAATCGATTAATAAATTCTCAATTAAAACCGATTTTGTTACTTCTTTTTCTCCTATAACTTCTTCTAATAATTTATTAAGTTTCTTATTAATAGTTATTGAACATTTTACTCTTTTTTCATTTCTTATTCATAATAAATAAAAAATATGATATATTTTTAAAAAATATTGGTCACCAGTCTCCCCCGTTATAGTGACAGACTATATATTCGGAAACTTTATTTAATTTCTTAAATTTTAATCCCATAGAAGCCATTTTTAGCACAACTAACCAATCCTGGCCATATCCAATATTCCAAATTTCTTTTAGCTCTTTTAAATTTTTATGACTTATCGAACTTGTTCCAATACTTGCCCAACGGGGTTCTACTATACGATGATAAAATTTTTTAAAGGTATTATCAAGCGTCATTAAGTCGTCATAATAAATCCAATCCCATTTATCTAAATCAAAGCCATCAGCAATTATTTGTAAATGATTAGGACCTAAAATATCGTCACTATCTAAATATGAAATTATATCACCATCTGCTATATCAAGTCCAACGTTTCTCATTTCTCCTGAATATAAGGCTTGTTTTGGAATTGATATTAATTTTATATTTAATTCATTTGAAAAATATTTATTATATAACTCAATTGTTAATGAACAACCATCAGATACTATTATTAGTTCTTTATTTTGATAAGTTTGTTTTTTAAATGAATTAACTGCTCTTATAAATTTTTTATCACGGTTGGTTGCTCCTCCTGGATATGGCGACAAAAAACTAGCCATTATAACACTTATTTTAGGATCTAGCATAAAAAATCATCTTATTTTTTAAAAATATATTAAAAAATAAGATGATTGTTTATTTTTATTTAACAAAATAATTAAATACCACAAGTTTTAAAAAAGTTTTAAAGAAAAATTATTAAAACTAAATTCTATTCACAACCCATTTGGAATGTTTTTGTAACTTGTATTTCTCTAAAATCATAAGAAGAATCTTTCCAATCTGTAATAATATAATATGTCTTTGTTGCTCCTTCTACTCTTTCTCCAGTAGAAAATGTACCTAGAGATGCTACAGTTTCATAATTTGTGTTTGGATCTAAACAACTATACAATTTATAATACACTATAGGAGCGGTTGTAGGTGGCGATGACGTTGTAGGCGGTATAGGTGCCATTGTAGTTGTAATAATCTGAGGTTTTTTCTTTTTAAAAAGAAAAAATAAAGCAATTAAAATTATGATAATTGCTAAAATTAAAAATATTGTTTTCATAATTTTTTTATTTGTATATATAAAAAATTTTAACTCCTAATTTAACTTTTTAAAAAAAACATTCCTTAATTAAGGAATGTTTTTTATTTTTTATTTATTTATGATGGACAACCCATCTGACCTGTATTTGTTACTGATATATTTGGATATCCATAAGAACTAGATTGAAAAGTTTTAACCAAATAATATGTACTTGTAGCACCTTCTACTCTTTGACCAGAACTATATGTACCAGCTACAACTGGTCCAACTTCACGGTATTCTCCAGTTAAAGGACAAAGTTCAATCTTATAATATACTAATTCTTGAGTTGTAGTCGTAGTAGGTGGTGCTGCGGTTGTTGTAGTGGTTGTTACATTAGAACAATCAATCCATGTACCTATATCAGTTGAGCTAATATAAATAGTATAATCAACGGTTGTAGAATTATCTGCATAACCCCAAGTTTTATTTACAGCCCAATTGACATGACTGGTCAGTGGTTGTGTTAATCCGATATCAGTATATACACCACCAGGAACTGTTATATTAATTGTTGTGCCAATTTCGAAAGATCCAGCTTTATAAATAGTTATTGATGTAAATGTACCTGGATTTGGAAATTGATATGGTAATAAACCACACATTACAATAGGATCATCGTCATTTGTATATCTATAAATTATAGCTGTATCTACTGGTATAGTAGTTGCAAATGATATTTGGTTTGAATATGCAGTTCCAACACTATTAATAGCATATGCTCTAACATAATATGTTGTGCCCTCTGTCAATCCCGTAATATAACTCCAAAATTCTCCTAGTCCACCACTACCATTAATCATTTTATCATCAGATGTTATAGGCGTACCTGTTTGGTTCCAACAAACACCCCTTTCAGTGACACTTGCACCTCCTTCATCAGAAATAATTGATTGAACATCAACACTAGTATTTGTAATATTAGTATGTTGCTGTATTGCCAATGTTGCAAGTGCTATTGTAGTGGTTGTTGTTGTTGCTTCAGGACAGTTGGTCCAAGTATTCATTTCACCTTCTGAGGTTATATAAACCGTATGATCTATTGGGTTTGAATTAAACATTACACCCCAGTAATAATTATTGCCTGGTACAAACACATCTGTTAACCCTATATTAGTATATAAAGGTGGTGATATAGTTTCATGAGGTGTAAATCCACCACTTCTATATAATGTCGCCTGTGTAAATCCACTAAATTCATATGGAAGCAATCCACACATCGATATAGGATCTGAATTATCATTAAATCTAAAAACCTGAATAGAACCAGCTGGAGCCGCTGTTGTTGTACTAGTTGTAGTTGTACTCGTTGTACTCGTTGTACTTGTACTTGTACTTGTGGTTGTACACGCACTTTCAAAAATAAATTCACCTGCTGAGCCTCCAGCAAAACGACCAAACTCTGTTAAAGGACCCCTAGAATTTGCATAATAATCTGGTCCTACGTAAGGTTCACCATTATTATAATAATAAACCACATGATCTCTTAAAGTATCATTCTGAACTAATGAGTATACATCACTAATAGTGCCAGCAGAACCATCACAAATTTCCTCAGAAAAATCTGATGTATAACCAGTTACTGGATATAAATAACATTGACTTTCAAAAATAAATTCACCTGCTGAGCCTCCAGCAAAACGACCAAACTCTGTTAAAGGACCCCTAGAATTTGCATAATAATCTGGTCCTACGTAAGGTTCACCATTATTATAATAATAAACCACATGATCTCTTAAAGTATCATTCTGAACTAATGAGTATACATCACTAATAGTGCCAGCAGAACCATCACAAATTTCCTCAGAAAAATCTGATGTATAACCAGTTACTGGATATAACGTCATAATCGTTGTCGTACTCGTTGTATCAGCAGCACATAAATTATATTTTAAAGATATATTAAGTACATCTGCTACATTTACATTATTAAATGTATAAGTTCCAGTTCCAATATATAGCTGACAAGGCGAACTACCAACTTGAATTCCATAATCACTTTCATCGCCATAACATCTAACTTCAACTGTTTGTAATCCCAAATTTGGAGTTGTTCCGTGAAAAATGCCCATACCTAAAGGCCAGGTGCCATCTATTAATTCAATTGCGACACCACCTACATATATACCGGGGCTATCTCCAATTCCAATGACGCTAGATTCATTCTCTAGTACGAGTTCAGCAAGTGCTTGAGTTGTT
>ENA-UOWO01001543-UOWO01001543.1-activated-sludge-metagenome-genome-assembly--contig:-NODE-1543-length-30367-cov-10.203418_pt1 | contig 30367 bp, 18 predicted proteins | sample MGYA00238148_ERZ761564 | MGnify/ENA primary metagenome ERZ761564 (study PRJEB28885, sample SAMN05720194) | activated sludge metagenome | isolation source: Anaerobic digester | place: USA...
AAAGCCTGGAGTGGCCAGTGGGGCGCAGTGTAGGCCAGGTAGAGGAAAAATGGTTTGTCTTCTTTGTTTTGCTCATCAAGGAATTGCACCGCGTGATTGGTGATTTCGTCGGTGAAATAGTAGGTATTGGCTTTGGGTTTCTGGCGTTGGTTATCCGCCAAAATCACCACGGGATATTGGCGGCCCAAGGGCATAGGCTCGGCATCAAAATAATTGGAACCGCCGCCGATGACGCCAAAGAAGCGGTCAAAACCGCGCTGTTTGGGCCAGTGCAAGCTATCATTGCCCACGTGCCATTTGCCCGAAAGCAGGGTGCTGTACCCAGCTTGGCGCAGTACCTCACCAAAGGTCAGGGATTCTTTGTTCAGGTAACCTTGGTAAGGCGGAATGCCCAGATTGACATCAAAATAACCCACTCCGGCCTTATGCGGATATTGCCCGGTGATGAGCGATGCCCGAGTAGGTGCACAAATGGAGTTGTTGTAAAACTCCCGCAAGCGCAGCCCTTCGTAGGCCAGTTTGTCGATATTGGGCGTTTGAATCTCCGAGCCGTAAGCGCCCAGATCGGAATAACCCATGTCGTCCACCATGATGAGGATGATGTTGGGCTTTTTAGTTTGCGCCTGGACTGGCGGAGCAATGATGCTCGAAAACAGTGCCAGCAGGGCAATTATGAAGGATGTTTTGTGTTGCATGTTTACCTGATTTTAGTTGCTGCCCGCGCGAGGGTTACTTTGTCCTTCGCGCCCTTGATTTGCAGCATTGTTCCGATTGTTGTTAGGATTGTTGTTGCCTGGATTGGGTGTGGCTGGGAAATTGGGAACCACACGCAGTTTGTCGTAATTTTCTACACCGTTGCGCTTGGCCCAGGCTTCGTAGTCGGCAATCAGCCCTTTGACTACATCGGGATAAGTTGCAGCCAAATCTGTCGTTTCTCCTCGGTCTGCTTCGATGTCATACAACTGCCAAGGGTTATTGGATTTTGTGCCGGGAACAGGGGATGTTGGAGGATTGTACAGAGAAACCAGTTTCCACTTGCCTTTGCGCACGGCGCGATTGCCTGCTCGTTCCCAAAAAATGGGTTCGTTTCGAACAAGGTCATTGCCTTCAAATAGGAGGTTTTTCAGGCTCACCCCGGGCAAAGTGTTGGTTTGGACGCCACGATAATTCGTTGGATAATTCACACCGGCCACATCGTAAAAAGTAGGTGCCAGGTCAATCAAATGGCCCGTTCCTTTGGTAATCGTTCCGGCCTTGATCTTTTTGGGAAACCAGGCAATAAAGGGCGAACTGATGCCTCCTTCATGCGAGGTGGCTTTGTAGTTGCGGAAAGGCGTATTCGACACATAAGCCCAGTTTTGCTCCTGGTAATCGTAAGAGCCAGCTGAACCGATCGGTCCGGAGCTGCGCTGCCGCCGCCGCTGACCGAGCTGATTTAATCCACCCTGTGCACCGTTATCAGAAATCAAAACGATCAAGGTATTGTCGTCTTTTTTGAGCTTTTTTAACTCTTCCACTACCCGGCCCACGCTTTGATCCACGTGGTCGACCATGGCTGCATAGACCTCCATTTTGCGCTGCCACAACTCTTTTTCATCGTAAGTGAGGCTCTCCCAGGCTACTACTTCCGGGTCGCGCTCGGCCACTTTTTGCCGGGGATCGGCAATGCCCAAGGCCAGTTGACGGCGGTAACGCTGGGCGCGTAAGGAATCCCAGCCGATTTTATATTTGCCCTTGTACTTGGCAATGTCTTCCGCGGGTGCCTGCAGCGGCCAGTGCGGCGCATTGAAGGCCAGGTAAAGGAAAAAAGGTTTGTCCTTGGATTCGTTGATGTACGAAAGGGCGTGGTTGGTGATTTCGTCGGTCAGGTACTTGCCGGGGGCGAGGTTGATGCGCTGGTTGTTTTCGACCAATTCCACCGGTGGTGCCTTTTCGGGATAAGGACTGATGTCGTAATAATTGCTGGCTCCGCCGATGAAACCGTAAAATTGGTTGAATCCCCGCTGATTGGGCCAGTACAGGCTGTCGTTGCCGACGTGCCATTTGCCGGTCAGGTAGGTGTTGTAGCCGCCTTGTTGCAGCACCTCGCCAAAGGTGAGGGATTCCTGGTTCAACCAGCCTTGGTAGGCGGGCAAGCCCAGGTTGGTATTGAAATAACCCAGTCCTGCCTTGTGCGGGTACTGCCCGGTGATGAGCGAAGCGCGGGTGGGGGCGCAAATGGAGTTGTTGTAAAACTCCTTGAGGCGCAACCCACCAAAGGCCAATTTGTCGATGTTGGGCGTCTGGATTTCGGAGCCATAAGCGCCAAAATCGGAGTAACCCAGGTCATCGACCATGATGAGAATGATGTTGGGTTTGCTGGGGGTGGGAGCGGGTGTTGTCTTACCCTTTTTTTGTGCCGAGGCACTAAGTGTTAGAAATAAGGCAAAGACAAAAAGTATAGGTCTCATGTCTATGGTTTTTAAAGATGAAAAAGCAGGGCTGCTCGGCGTCTACCAGCCCGGATTCTGTTCAGGCTGGTACAAGTCTCCAGACGTGTGGCATTTCAAAAAATGTGCCCTGAAGTACGTCTGGAGACGTGAAGATATCGGTACAAGTCTGGAGACTTGTACCAGCGCCAGTCGCACAGCTGTGCGGCTCTACCACCCCGGATTCTGATCCAAATTTGGATTCAAATCAATCTCCCGTTGAGGAATCGGATAGAGGTAGTGTTTCTCCTGGACATTGGTTTTGCCGACAGCTTTCAGGTTTTGGATGAGCCGCCCGGTACGCACCAGATCGAACCAGCGTTGGTGCTCATACACAAATTCCAGGCGGCGCTCCAGATAGACCGCTTCCCGGAATTCACTTTGTGACAAATTGCTCAAAGCCTGCAAACCTGCACGGGTGCGTACACGATTCAGCGCAGTATAGGCTTCAGCGCTAGGCCCCGATTTTTCATTGAGTGCTTCGGCATATTCCAGCAACACGTCCGCAAAACGAATGATCGGGAAATTGATACCCGAGTCACCTGTATTTGGATTCACCGCTGGATCGTAATACTTGCGGAAGTGGGGGGTGAAAGTGTAGGTTTTCCCATTGGAACCCACCAGGGAAGTAAAAAAGGTCACATCGCGGCGTTTGTCTTCAGCCGTGTAAAGTGGATACAATTGGGTTGTTGGAATATCCGCATCCCCACCATCTATGCCAGGAATCCCGGTGGGTGTGCCGCGGCTGCCCAGGGAGTTGCCCCGCCCGTTGGTATTGCTTTTGAATTGAGCTGAAAAAATGTGTTCCTTGCCGTTGTTGTTGGCTTTGTTGAACACGTCGGCAAAGTTGGCAAAAAGGTCGTAGCCATAAGGCCCATTGATGACTTCAGCTGCTTTGCTAATGGCGTTGTCCCAATCCTTGCGGGTCAAGTAAACGCGCAGCAATAATGATTTGGAAGCTCCACCGGTGACACGGCCCAGGTCACTTTTGGCATAACTGGCTGGCAAGGCCTCGGCGTCTTTCAAATCGGCGATGATTTGGCGGTACACCTCATCTGCGGAGGCCCGAGTAACCTGAACCTTGTCTTTGCTCAAATCACTCGGCTCCTGCAAGATGAGGGGCACGCCCCCGTAGAGGCGTACCAGGTTGAAATAATACAGAGCACGCAAAAATTTAGCTTCATTCACCAATCTTGTTCTCAACGTAGCATCAAAGTTGATGCCTGGAATTTTTTCAATGGCAATGTTGGCGCGGTTGATGGCCGCGTAGTGCTGACGCCAAATCTCGTCTACACGGTCGTTGGTCGTGGCATGCGAGAGCACCGCAAAGGCGCGTACGTTGGCATTGCGGGCGCGAGGGCCGGGCAGTGCTTCGTCGGAAGCGATGTCCATGCCGATTTGGAAAAGACTATTGTAAATCGTCTGACCGCTGCCATTGAGCGGCTGATACACCGCGTTGACGGCGGCAATGGCATCCGACTGGGTTTGGTAGAACTGGTCGCTGGTCAAAAATGCCTCGGGATTTTCTTCCAGGCTCGTGCAGGTTTGTAGCCCCAGGAGTATGATGGATGCGAAAGTGAAACGCAATATCTTGTTCATTGATGGATGTTTTTTGCTGAAAAATGAGGACAAAGCCTGGGCTTAAAACCCAATGTTCAAACCAAACTGGTACGACTTGGCAATTGGATACGAACCGTAATCAATCCCCTGCTGAAGAGTGGATTGTTCGTTGCGGCTCACATCGGGATCATAACCCGTGTACTTGGTGATGGTCAATGGGTTGTTGGCCAGTACGTAGAGGCGCAGATTTTTGATTGCCTTCAACTTGCCTTTGGGGAAAGTGTAGCCAAAGGTGAGCGTACGCAGGCGCAGGTAAGAAGCATCTTCCACGTAGCGGCTGGTGGTCACGGGCGCGGGGTCTTCTTTGGCTCTTTGTACGGTATTGGCCGGATTCGTTGGTGTCCAACGATCCAAAGCTGAAGAAGCTGCGTTTTGCTGCCCGGAAAGCAGCTCTAGCTGTTGGCGGTTTTGGTTGAAAATTTGATTGCCATAAGAGGCGTAGAAGAAAATCGAGAGGTCAAAGCCCTTGTAGGCAAAATTGTTGGTGAACCCAGCCAAAAACTTGGGTTGGGCGTACCCGATGATGGTGCGATCGTCGGCCTGGGTGATTTTGCCATCGCCGTTGATGTCAGTGTAGAGGCGGTCGCCGGGTTTGGTGGTTGCCGGATCAATCACCGGAATTTTCTCCACATCATCCCCCGTTTGCAACAAGCCCGCCGATTGGAAGCCAAAAAAGGCACCCAAGGGCTGTCCAACCTGCGCAATATTGGGATCGGAAATCAGGTAGCTGACTCCATCGCCCAGGCTCAGGATTTTGTTGCGGTTGATGGAAAATAAGATATTGCTGGTCCATTGAAATTTGCCCTGGGTATTCTGGGTGTTCAGCGCCAGTTCAAAGCCTTGGTTTTCCACCGTGCCATAATTTTGCAGGGAGGTCGTGTATCCAGTGGTATAGGGTACCGGCACAGTCAACAAAAGTGCACTCGTCTCCTTGCGGTAAGCATCAAAAGTCAAACTGATTCGGTCGTTGAACAAACCCAGATCGAAACCAAAGTCGATTTGGGTGGTTTTTTCCCAGCTCAAATTGGGGTTGGCAATGCGGGTGGGGGCAAAACCTACCGCCAATTGGTCACCGAAAAGATAGGCATTGTTGGACAGGGTAGCCAGAGACTGGAATTGCCCAATTTCCTGATTGCCCGTAATGCCAGCCGACAGGCGCAACTTGAGGTTGTTGACAAAGGTCCATTTTTCCAAAAACGACTCATTGCTCAGGTTCCAGGCCAAAGCTGCCGAGGGGAAATATCCCCATTTGTTGTTTTTGCCAAAACGAGAAGAACCGTCGGCGCGAGCGGTGAGGGTCAGGTAGTATTTGCGGTCAAAATTGTAATTGATGCGTCCCAGGAAAGACTGTAAGGTCCAGGCCGAAGCCGAAGAAGCAGGCAATACATTGAGCGAACCGCTGGAGATGTTGTTGTAGGTCAGCAGGTCGGATACAAAGCCGCGGGCGTTGGCGATCACACTTTCGTTTTGGTAGCTTTGTTGGGTATAGCCCGCCAGTACATTGAGGCTATGCTCTTTTATGGCTTTGGTGTACGACAAGGTATTCTCAATCAGCCAGGTGTTGACGAATTTTGAGCCCACTGAGGCAGACCCACTGGTGGTATAGCCTTCAAATAAACTGGAGGGAATATAGCGATTTTGTTTGTTGTTGATGATGTCTCCCCCGACCAGGACTTTGGCTACGAGGTTTTCCAAAATGCTGTATTCCGCTGAAAAACTCCCCAAGAGGCGGAAGGTCGTGGTTTTGTTGATTTCCTGTTCCAGGGTCGCAATCGGATTACCCAAGGCCACTTCAAATGGACTTTGTAGGGTGTAATTCCCATTGGCGTCATAAATCGAAACTGTAGGAGGCAATAACAATAGTGTACTGACCACCGAAGAGTTGGCTTCATTAGCTGAAGTGCGACTAGCCGTCAGGTTGGTACCTACCTTGAACTTTTCGGAAATGCTGCGATCCAAATTCAGCCGCAAGGAATAGCGGTCAAAATCTGAACCCCGCATGATGCCATCCTGCTTGAAATAATTGGCGGAAATGGCGTAGCGCGTTTTGTCGTCACCACCCGAAAAAGTCAACTGGTGGTTTTGAATGGGGGCTTTTTTGAAGGCTGCGGCTTGCCAGTCGGTGCCACCTTGCAGGGCATCAATTTGGGCCTGGGTGTAAAATGTTGGTTTGCCCGCAGCCAGCAAGGCGTCGTTTTTGAGCAGCGCCCAATCGCGGGAGCTGGTCAATACATCGATCCGTTTGATGAGCTCCTGCTGGCCGTAATAGGTTTCGTACGACACGTTGTTTTGCCCCTTTTTGCCCCGCTTGGTCGTGATGATGACCACCCCGTTGGCCCCACGCGAACCATAAATGGCGGTGGCCGAAGCGTCTTTCAATACATCGATGGACTCAATATCGGAGGGATTGAGGCTGGCCAGGGCATTGATGCTGGGGCCACTGGTTACACCCGCGTTGACGTCGTTGTTATCGTTGTACACTGGAAAGCCATCGATGACGTACAAGGGTTCATTGCCCCCGGTAATCGAGTTGCCGCCGCGGATGCGAATACTCACCGCTGCGCCGGGCTGCCCCGAGGCTTGCACTACCTGAACCCCCGAAACGGAACCTTGCAACAAGCGGTCGAATGAGCTGACGGGCGTTTGTTCAATGATCGATTTGGAAACCGAGGCCACCGAACCAGTTAAGTCGGACTTCTTCTGGGTACCATAACCGACCACCACGAACTCGTTGAGTTGTTTGGCGTCTTCGGCAATGGTGATGCGAATGTTGTCAGTTTCGGCGATGACCTCCCTGGTTTTGTAGCTCAGATTGCTGATGATTAGGGTGTAAGGGAGGATTTGACCAGTTTGGAAGTAAAATTTTCCCTCTACATCGGTTACCACGCCGTGGGTAGTCCCTTTGATTTGTACGGTGGCGCCAATGACGGGCTCTTTGGTCTTTTCATCCAGGACCACTCCGTGGAGGGTCGAATTGATGGTGGCCGGGTTGCTTTGGGCGTTGAGTGCCCATGAGAAAAGCACAAAGCCCAGCCATGCAAGTAATTGTTTTTTCATTACTTTTGCGTAGTTATCGTTAGAAAATGTGGTCAGGAGGATGGCTCGACGTCCAATCTTTGCTCGTCCAAATGACCGATGGTTCTGATGAAAAACTTCAGCCTTGTTCGCGCAAGGCTGATTTTATTTTTAGCCCTATGAGGGTTATGCTTTCCGAAATTATTTAGTTGAAAAACGGCTAGATGGATAACCCGTCAAGCCGTTTTTGATTACTACAAGGAAAAAATTCTACACTTACACCGCTTGCTTGCGCACGCCAGGCGTATAAGGATGGATAAAAATCCGTTGCGCATGTTCCCACCACCAGCGGCCAGCCCAAAACTCGGAGCTATGCGCTGTTTCGGTGTCCTGTGTATGGCCTACCCGCAGGTAGCCCTGGTTGTGCAGAGGGTTGAAAGGAACCCCTTCGCGCAGTACTTCCATAAATACCTTGTGGAAGGAGCGGTGGAAGAGGGGATGAAATTCGAAAATCTTCAGGGATTTATTCCAGGAAAAATCAGCGGTGAGTTGGCGGCCTTGCCAGGTTTGCCCGGCGCGAGTGCCGGTGATCAACAACATTTCACCTTGTAGAATGGGTTGCAGGTTTTCTTCCACAGACAGCGTAGTCACTGATGACTCTTGGGGCTGGTTTTCCAGTACTTTGCCATCTGCTGCATAAACAGTAATTGGCACCTGGTAACGTTCCTGGGTTTTTGCCCAGGTAGCATAGATTTCTTTGAAGGGGTAGTTTGGATTGCTGACGACGATCTTGATGGGCAAGTTATGCGTAGCAATCCAATGAGTGATGAGTTGGTCTTCAAGGGTAAAATTGCTCAAAAAAATCGCCTTGCCAGCAAATTGCTCGGCAATGAGGCGGAGGTTTTCTAGTGGATTGGCTTCACTTTGGGCGTCAAGTTGGTTGGCGATCTGTGTGACTAATGCACGGGATAAGGTATTCATCTCCTTGTAGTTTTTGATGATTTGTTGGTTGAACACTACAAAGATAAGGGGATAATTTTAAAAGTCTAGTTTTCCTATAGAGTTTTTGAAAAAAATATCCTGACACGACTTTTTAATGCCATTGGGAGCATGGGATTGGGGACTAAGTAACGGAAATCAACTTTTAAATGCTCCATGATTTGAGCATCAAGGCACTATTAAAATGACGCTTCCATCTAGCAACTGATATTACAATTTATATCCTATACAAATTCTTTATTTTTAACATCATAAACCCCATAAGAAGCCCCTCATTCCAGGTGCAAATCTTCCAATTCACCAATTTCTTGCAGATAAGAAAAAGTCCGTTTGGCTTCTTCTTCATCCACGACGCTGATGGCTACGCCGACGTGAACCAATACATAGTCCCCCATTTTGGCGTCGGGTGTCATGGACAGGTCTACATCTTTGAAAATACCTCCAAAGGAAACCTTGGCTTGGCGGATATTTTTATGCAACACTGAAGGCGTAATGGCCGTGATTTTCCCGGGAATTGCTAAGCACATGGTAACAGCATTTTAGAGGGTGTTTGGTTCTTTATTGAACAACTGTATAAGTAATCTTTTCTTGCCCAACTGGGGCCAAGTTTAGCTTCACTCTGGGGCGAGCCAACAACCATTGGTACCAGGCTTCCATCCCGGCACCTGCGGTTGCCGATACCGCTATAAATTCCAAATTGGGATTGACGCGCCGGGCAAAATCTTTGGCGCGTTCGAGGTCAAACTTTACGTAGGGCAATAAATCGATCTTGTTGATGAGGCAGAGTTGGGCGGAATGGAACATATCCGGGTACTTGATTGGTTTGTCGTCGCCCTCGGTGACGCTGATGATGACAACCCGGGCGGTTTCGCCCAAATCGAACATCGCCGGGCAGACCAGATTGCCTACGTTTTCAATCATCACCACTGCATCTTCAGCGGGGTGCAGCTCGTGCAAAGCCCGATACACCATATCGGCATCCAGGTGGCAGCCTTGGCCGGTGTTGATTTGCACTACAGGTGCACCTGTGGCTACGATGCGGTCAGCATCCTGGGTCGTTTGTTGGTCGCCCTCGATGACCGCAAAATTCATTTTCTCCCGCAGGTCGTGCAGGGTGCGCTCCAACAAAGCTGTTTTTCCCGAACCTGGCGAGCTGACCAGGTTGAGTGCCAGAATGTTTTTGGCTTCAAAATAACCTCGGTTGCGTTGAGCAGACTGGTTGTTTTTGGCCAAAATATCTTGCTCCAAGTGGATGATTTTCTTTTCTCCGGTATGGGTGGATACGGCGGCTGGGGCATTGTGTTGATGCGGGCCATACCATAAAAAATGCCAGAAACGCCCCCAGCCACTCAAATGTTGGTGCTGGTGCTGGGCGTCATCCCCAACCCGGGTAATACTGACCCCATCTTCGTGTGAACTACAGCCGCAAGTGGTACACATACATTCAAACTGTTTCTAAGAAGCTGTTTGAATGTATATCGCAAAAGCGAAAAGGAGGCTAATTGAAGCCAAATGAGGCACGAAAAGCGGAGTTTACCCCGACAAGTCGGGACGGGACAGCGCTAAATGAGCATTTTCGGAACGAAATTTGGCCTCAATTAGTCCCTTTGGAGCTCGCGATATACATTCAAACAGCTTCTAACGTGATGGATTTTATTTTCAACTCCCTGCCTTCCGTCACTTGTACAAAATAACTGTTGCAAATGGGGCAAGGATCGTACAAGGTCGTTACGGGGAAACTCAGTCCACAGTCGCTACACTCCGCTTTACCCGGGATGAAGGTGAATTTTTTCTCCGCCTGGGCTAAAATCGAGCGTTTGATGCCTTCACTCCAGGCAAATTCCAGGGCATCCAATTCGACACCAGACAAGGCGCCGATTTCCAACTCAATGGCATCGATGCGTTCGGCCTGGTTTTCCTGCGCAACTTGCGCGGCCGCATCCACTACACTCAGGACGATGGATAACTCGTGCACAGCTTTGTAAATCTGGTTTTTATAAAAAAAAATTACACTGAGCAATATTAAGCGTGGGGCAAAAAAAGCCGGATGACAAAAATCATTGACGGCAATGATCTGTATCACTCGAATCGCCAGTTCCTTTTACAAATTTTGTAACATCCTATAAAATTTAATATTTCTCTCTATTTCTCCCTAAAGCCTGCCCGGCCACCATAATTTTCTAAAGCATCCTTTCTACCGAGGTTCGTACAGAGCCAGCGGCAGATCGCAAAAACGCAAGAAAAATGGCCGTACAAACCGACCAAAAGCGCCCTACCTACTTCGAAGAAGTGATGCGCAAGGGCTATGAGCGCAGGGATTTTTTAAAATTCTGTGCTACGATGGCAGCCTACATGGGCCTGGAAACCTCCGGCTTAGCCCAGATCACGGACGCCTTGATGAACAAACCTCGCCTTCCGGTGATTTGGTTGCACTTCCAGGAATGCACCTGTTGTAGTGAGTCGTTTATCCGCTCCTCCCACCCGATGGTGGCCGATATTTTACTGGATCAAATCTCACTGGATTATACCGAAACCTTGATGGCTGCTTCCGGCTTCCAGGCTGAAGCCGCCATGCAGGATACCATGAAAAAATACAAGGGTGAGTACATCCTTTGTGTAGAAGGCTCCATTCCTACCGCTGCCGATGGCGTTTATTGTTGTATCGGTGGCAAATCCGCCCTGCAAATTCTGGAAGAAACTGCAGCCAACGCCAAAGCCATCATTGCCTGGGGCAGTTGTGCTACCCATGGTTGTGTACAAGCGGCCAAACCCAATCCTACCAAGGCTACGCCAGTGCGTAAACTCATCAGTGGCAAACCCATCATCAATGTACCGGGTTGCCCACCAATTGGGGAAGTGATGGCCGGGGTAATCGTCCATGTGGTGACTTTTGGTACCATTCCTGAATTGGATAGCCTGGGGCGTCCCAAAGCATTTTACTCCAAACGGATGCACGACTCCTGCCAACGCCGTCCGTACTACGACGCTGGCATGTTTGTGGAAACCTTTGATGATGAAGCCGCCAAAAAAGGCTATTGCTTGTACAAAGTGGGCTGTAAAGGTCCTTCTACCTACAATGCCTGTGGGGTCATGAAATGGAACAATGGGGTCAGCAACCCGATCATTTCCGGCCACGGCTGTATTGGCTGTAGCGAAGAAAACTACTGGGACAATGGCCGTTTGTACGAGCGGGCTTCGGTTTTCCCTGGTTTTGGCATCGAAAGCAATGCAGATACGGTTGGAAAAGTTGCACTAGGCGTTACCGCAGCCGGTATCGCAGCCCACGCCATCATGACCAATGTGCGCAAAAAAGAACTCATATCTGACTTGATTGGAGAAGGGAAGGAAACGGAGAAGGAAATCTGAAAAACGGTTCAAGGGTTCGAAGGTTCGTGAGTTCGAGGGTTCTATCCGGCACTTTGACAGTGCTTAGTGACCGGGCGGAATCCTCGAACCCTCGTACTTTCGAACCTCGGAACCCTAAATCAAAAACATGAGCCAAAGAATCGTCATAGATCCAATTACCCGCATCGAAGGTCACCTGCGCATTGAAGCAGACATCCAGAACGGGAAAGTATCCGATGTATACAGCGCGGGCACCATGGTCCGCTTGCTGGAAGAAATATTGCGGGGTCGCGATCCACGCGATGCCTGGGCCTACGTTGGGCGTGTGTGTGGGGTATGTACCTCAACGCACTCACTGGCTTCGGTTCGTACGGTCGAAGACGCACTGGGCATTGTTGTCCCCCCTAATGCCGAGATTGTACGCAACCTGATGTTTGCTACGCTCTACATGCACGACCACGTAGTCCATTTTTACCACTTGCACGCCCTGGATTGGGTAGATGTGGTCAATGCACTCAAAGCAGATCCCAAAAAGACTTCGGAACTGGCCCAAAGCATTTCCAACTGGCCTAAAAGTTCGACCGGATATTTTTCGGACCTGCAAAAACGCATCGGCAAGTTTGTAGAAAGCGGCCAATTGGGCATTTTTACCAATGGTTACTGGGGGCATTCTGCTTACAAATTACCAGCTGAAGTCAACCTGATTGGCCTGGCGCATTACCTGGAAGCACTGGAATGGCAAAAAGAGATTGTCAAAATCCAAACCATTTTTGGCGGCAAAAACCCTCACCCCAACTACCTCGTAGGCGGGATGGCCTGCGCCATTGGCCTGGATGATGTGAGTGCCATCAATGCCGAACGCCTGGCGTATATCAAACAACTGCTGGACGATGGCAAACGCTTCATCGAGCAGGTATACATTCCTGACCTCCTGGCCGTGGCCTCTTTTTACAAAGATTGGGGTGCAATCGGTGGTGGCTTGGGCAACTACCTGGTGTACGGCGATTTGCCAACCAATGGGTTCCGCGATGCCAGTTCCTTTAAGTTCCCGGCTGGGGCTATTTTGAACAAGGACTTGTCCAAAGTACACGAAGTGAACATGCGGGAAGACAGCGAGATTCAGGAATTCATCAACAAATCCTGGTACTCGTATGAAGGCGGGGAAAATGTAGGTTTGCACCCCTGGAAAGGAGAAACCAAGCTCAATTATACGGGTCCAAAACCGCCTTACGAGCACCTGAATACGGAAGAAAAATACAGCTTCCTCAAAACACCCCGCTGGAAAGGGCACGCCATGGAAGTAGGTCCATTGGCCCGGGTACTGGTGGGTTATGCCAAGGGTATTCCTGAATTCAAAGAAGTTGTCGATTCGGCACTGAAGCACCTGGATGTGCCCGCAACGGCTCTCTTCTCTACCCTGGGCCGTACCGCCGCACGGGGCCTGGAAGCACAACTGGTAGCCAACTGGGCGCAAGAGTTTTATGATCAATTGATCCAAAACATCAAATTGGGCGACACCCGCATGGCCAATACGGAAAAATTCCAACCCGACACCTGGCCAGCCCAGGCCAAGGGCGTAGGTCACGCTGAGGCGCCACGGGGAGCATTGGGGCACTGGATTGTCATCGAAGATCAAAAAATTGCAAACTATCAACTGGTGGTTCCAACCACCTGGAATGCTTCGCCACGCGATCCTCAGGGACAAATGTCGGCCTACGAAGCAGCCTTGATGGATACACCGATTGCCGATCCGGAAAGACCAGTAGAAATTCTGCGCACTGTGCACTCGTTTGACCCCTGCATGGCCTGTGCGGTTCACTTGTACGATGAAGAAGGTAAGCACCTCAGTCGGGTGAAGGTTCTTTAGGGGCGATAAAAAATAAATTGTTCATTTTGCCAAAGGATTAGATAAGTAAACGTTTCATTTTAAGCGTCTTATCTGATCCTTTGGCTCAGAAAAAATGAACATTTATTTTTGCCCCACTACTTAATACAAAAAGCTAAGGTTATGAGCAAGCAACAGATTGTTCACCACAAACTCCTCCGGGTTTTTGTATGGGAATTGCCCGTCAGGGTTTACCATTGGCTGAACGCAGCCAGTATTACCGCTTTGGTGGTGACCGGTTTTTTCATTTCCAACCCTCCTGCCTTGCAGGTGAGCGACGAAGCGGTTTTCCGCTTCTGGTTTGGGAAAGTTCGCTTCATCCACTTTGTAGCAGCGTATCTCTTTCTATTCAACTTCATCATTCGGATTTACTGGGGCTTCGTGGGTAACAAATACGCTTCGTGGAAGAATTTCATCCCCACCAATCGACGCTTTTTCCGGGAGATGTGGCAGGTCATCAAAATGGACATCCTGCAACTGAAAGGCAGAGAACACATGGCCGTGGGGCACAATGCCCTGGCAGGATTCATCTATTTTCTAACCTTTATCGCTTTTATGGTACAGGTGATCACTGGATTTGGGTTGTACGCCGCCACAAGTGAATGGTGGTTCCCCCAACTATTTGCCTGGGTACCTGGGGTATTTGGAGGTGACGCTCCGCTGCGGCATTTCCACCACGCCGCGATGTGGTTCTTCATCCTGTTTGCGGTAGTCCATGTTTACCTGGTTTTTTACCATGATTATGTAGAAGGCCGGGGTGAAATTTCGTCCATGGGCGGCGGTTGGAAATTCATAGAGGAGAAAGCGGTGGAGGAACTAAAAACGCATCATAAATAGGCCAAATACAACAGTAATACTTTCTTCATTGCATCATTGTCGACCGGGTGAGTGCGATTCACCCGGTCGCTTTTTTAAATAGCGACCTTATGGCAGTTCTAATTATGGGTATTGGCAATTATTTGATGGGCGATGAAGGCGTTGGCGTGCACGCAGCACAACGCCTGGCTAAGGAATCACTGCCGGAAGGGGTCGATGTACTGGATGGAGGTACTGGGGGATTTTTCCTGATGGAATATTTTGAAAATTATCCCGTAGTCATCCTCATTGATGCTACGCTGGATGAGCGGCCAACGGGCACAATCAGGGTGATTGAGCCACGTTTTGCTGCCGATTTCCCCCGGGCGATGAGTACCCACGACATTGGCTTGCGCGATCTGGTGGAAGGTTTGACCATCCTAGGCAAACTCCCCAAAATTTACTTGTTTGCGGTCTCCATTGCCATGGTACAGCCACAACAAATTGAATTGTCGCCTGAATTAGAGCGGATAATGCCCGAGTTGTTGGAACAAGTAAAAACCATGGCAATGAGCGCACTAAAGGAGACTGCGGGCCAAATAATGGCATAATAACGAGTAAACTGCTGATAACAGGAGACAGCTTGGCTCAAAAATGGTATTTTCACCAAAATTTTAAACGCACTAAAGATTGAGCATCAAAGCGCTGTTACTAGATGCTTCCACTTACCGGGTAAGTGGAATGCTACGCATTGTTGGCCCCGATGAGCCTTTTCTGGGGCCAGGCCGCATTGAGTTGATGGAACGCATTGCCGCCACGGGTTCGATCAACAAAGCCGCCAAAGAAATGGGCATGTCTTATAAAAAAGCCTGGATGATGGTACAATCCCTCAACCGCCAGGCCACTACCCCACTCATCATTACGCAAACGGGCGGCGAACAAGGCGGTGGCGCACAGCTGAGTACCGCCGCTCAGGAACTCATGCAAGCATATCAGGCACTCCGCCAACGCTTTGAGGAGTTTTTGCGGCAAGAAACCCAAAATCTACTCCGCAACGAATAACTTTTGCCAAAGGAAAATACCTCGGGTCGAACTTTTTTTGCTTTTCGTTATTTCTTTAAAAATATAACGCTATTTTAGCCTCGGTTTACGGCCATTCGTCACTTGTACTGTGACAAACTCCATGTGAATTCTGTTATTTGATATTTAGGTTATGTCAGCAACCGGGGCTCCTTTTGAAATCGAAAGGAGCCTACGGTTCTTTTTAAAGCAACACCATGAAGAATTTTCTTTTTCTGATTGTGGTCTTGCCTTTGGCTCTGTTTTCCCAAAAGAAAATCGATCCAAGTAGCAGTATCACTATTCAAGGGGCAGTAAAACAAGCACTTCAAATCAGCATCGAAGACTTGAAAAAATACCCTGCGCAAAAAGCTGGCAAAGGCAAGCTGAACATCTACAGCCACGACGGTACTCTGCGCAGCACCATGAAAGGTCTACTGGGCATTCCCATCAAAACGTTACTTAAAAAAGTGGAATTTGCCGTGGATTCACCCAAAGACCTCAGCCAGTTTTATCTGGTTTTTGAAGCAACGGATGGCTATCAGGCGCTGTATTCCTGGAACGAAATTTTCAACACTCCGGTGGGTGACCAAGTGTACATCCTCACCAAGGCTGATGGCATGGGGCTGGATGCTATGGAGCAGCGGATTGCCCTTGTTTCCATGAGTGATCTGCGTACCGGACGCCGTTATGTGAAAGGTTTGACTGCAATTAATGTCCGGAGGCTGTAAGCAGATAAACTGAGTTATTATTTTTTGCCTATCGTTATGTTTTAAAATACACAATGTAGTCTATGAAACACGTTGCCTGCTTCGTTCTATTGTGTAGCCTGCTGGGCAAACCCCTTCAAGCTCAAGTTGTGCTAAAAGGCCAGGTAATGGAAGCGCAAAGTGGGCTAGTCCTAAGCGGGGTATCTGTTCTGGAAAAAGGCAGCATCAATGGTACGGCTACCGACTCAAGTGGATATTTTGCACTGGCTCTTGCCAGCAATACTGGCCCTTGGACACTCGAAATATCCATGGTGGGTTTTCGTACTCAGGTCCTCCAGATCGCAAAGGCCAATAAACAGATGGTGGTACAGTTGGAAGAAGACATCACCTTTTTGAATACCATTACGATAGCAGGATCACGGCTGAGCGAACGCATCATCGATGTCCCAGTGTCGGTAGAATTTTTAGACCGTCAATCCATAGCCAATGTGCCGACGCCGACCTTTTACGATGCCTTGGAAAACATCAAGGGCTTGCAGATGGCTACAGTAAGTTTGGGGTTTAAAGTGCCCAATAGCCGGGGTTTTATGAATACCACCAACGTGCGTTTTATTCAATTGGTGGATGGGGCGGACAACCAGGCGCCCCATATTGGCTCCCCGATTTCCAATGCCTTGGGGCCGAACGAACTGGACATTGAACAAGCTGAATTGATTCCCGGGGTTTCCTCTGCTTTGTATGGCATGAATGCACTCAATGGTCTGTTGCAGCTGAGTACCAAAAGCCCTTTTGAACATACCGGGCTCAGTTTGTACCAACGCGTAGGCCTCACCCATGTCAACACCCCCCTTTCCGCTGCCCAAATCAATACCGAAACCAATCTGCGTTGGGCTCAAAAAATCCGCAAGCGTTGGGCGTACAAACTCAATTTGGGTTTCATGCACGGCCATGATTGGATTGCCAATGACCTGAGCGACCTTGCCGTGGGTGCAAATGCCTCAACCAGCCTTCCCGATGGGTCCTCCAATCCAGCTTATGATCCGGTAAATGGTTACGGCAATGAACGTTCCAACCGCAGAACCCTCAGTTTAGCTGGCAAAAACTATCAGGTGGCCCGCACGGGTTATTACGAACGAGAAGTGACCAATTACAATGTACAAAATTTGAAAGGAGATTTTACGCTGGCCTTTCGCCCGATTGCGGGCAGCGAACTGAGCTACACCTATCGCATTGGCGAAGTAAACAACGTTTACCAACGTTCGAACCGCTTTCGGCTTCAGGATTATCTCTTGCAACAGCACCAGTTGCGGTACCGCAGTGGACAACTGACCGCCAACGCTTATGTCACTTTAGAAAACACCGGGAACTCCTACAATCTGCGTTCAATGGGTGAAAACCTCGATCGTCAAGTCAAAACCGATGAGCAATGGTTTGCGGATTACCGCACCCGATTTCCCCAGGCCACCGCTCAAGACGACAATGTGCTCAAAGCCCATCAATTGGCCCGGGCCTATGCTGATTCAGGTCGCCTGGTTCCAGGCACTCCAGCTTTCAACACACGTTTGAATCAATTGGCCGACATCAACAATTGGGATATTGGCGCAGCCTTGAGGGTCGTTTCGCGTTTGTACCACGCTGAAGCGCAATATAATTTTAGTCCGCTGGTCAAACAGTTTGAGCTCTTGGCCGGAGCGGAGCTGCGGCAGTATGAAGTCATTCCCGATGGCAATTATTTCGTCAAGCCTGGGGGTGGAGCAGGGAATTTGTTGTACGGAAAATTCGGAGGATTTGTCCAAATCGCCGACCGTTTCTTCCGCAATAAGCTCAAACTATCAGCTACACTACGCCTGGATAAAAACCAATATTTCAAACCCGTTTTTAATCCACGTCTGGCGGTGTTGTACCATGTCAATGAAAGGAGTTCCCTGCGGGTATCCTGGCAGGAGGGCTACCGATTTCCCTCACTTTTTGAAGGTTTTTCCAACATCAACAGTGGGGGCGTAAAAAGGGTAGGCGGCTTGCCCATTATGTCGGAAGGTTTGGGCGTTTTTGAAAATTCCTATCTGCGCAGCACTGTCGATGCTTTTGTAACTGCGGTCAACAACGATGTCAACCGCAATGGCCTGAAACAAAGTGAAGCCATTGTCAACAACCAAAACTTGCTTAAGCGCAACCCTTACACCTACCTCAAACCGGAGTATGTCTCCTCCTACGAGATCGGCTACAAGGGCATTTTTGCCGAAGGAAAAATATTGCTTGATGCAGATTTTTACTTCAATGCCTACCGCAATTTTATGGCGCAGGTAGAGGTTAACCTCCCTCTGGGTAAAAACGTCGACTCCATTGGGTACTATTTATTCAACCGCAACAGCAATGAACGTTATCGGCTCTGGACCAATTCCTCTTCGCGGGTGTTCAATTATGGGGGTTCACTGGGGTTAAAATACCTCAATTGGTTCAAATCCTTCAACATCAATGCCAACCTCAGCTACGCAAAACTCAATCGAAAAGAAACCCAGGATGGCCTGGAAGAGTCTTTCAATACGCCAGAATTTATGGTCAATGCCTCGCTGAGTAATCCACGTATTTTTAATCAAGTTGGATTCAATCTGACCTGGCGTTGGCAATCGGCATTTTTATGGCAATCTTTTATCGCCAATGGCCATGTACCTGCTTATTCAACCCTGGATGGCCAGCTCAGCTTTAATGTTCCGGATTGGAAAATCAGCGTCAAAATGGGTGGGTCTAATCTTTTGAATCGCTATTACCTGCCCTTCATCGCAGGACCAAACATCGGTGGACACTACTACCTGAGCATTAAGTACGGGTTATAAGTCACCTGAATTTTGAAGGGTTATTTTACACTTTATACACACAAATTGAAGATGTACCAGGTCAGGTTTTTTTTAAAAATATTTTTTTTGTCGGGTTTGCTTTGCGGACTCTCCTACCCAATTTCCGCCCAAGACCTCTCCGTAGCTGCCGCTGCCAACGTTCGTTTTGCCCTCGAAGAGATTGAAAAGGTGTTTGAAAAAAAAACCAAGCTCCGCATCAACATCAATTACAGCTCATCTGGCAAGTTGAGCACCCAAATCATCCAGGGTGCCCCCTTTGATGTATTCGTATCTGCGGATGAAGAATACCCCAAAAACCTGCAAAAAGCAGGAGCAACGGCCAATACCCCAAAAGTCTACGCTTGTGGTACACTGGTATTATGGACGACCAAATCTGGGCTTAGCATCAAAGCCGACGGTAAAATTTTGTCGAACAATCGGGTACAAAAAATAGCGATAGCCAATCCCAAAACCGCCCCCTACGGCCGGGCCGCTATCGAATGGCTCAAAAAAAAGGGCCTTTATGCCCAGGTAGAACACAAACTCGTGTATGGCGAGAGCGTTGCCCAAACCACCCAATACATTCTGGCGGGTGCCTGTGAAATTGGGCTTACCGCCAAATCGATGGTCATGGCAGAGGAAATGCGTGGCAAAGGCAGTTGGGTAGAAATCGACATCAAGTACTACGAACCCATCCGGCAAGCCGCCGTCATCACCACTTTTGGGCAAAAGAAACACCCAGAGGCTAGCCACAAGTTCTTTGATTTTCTTTTTTCTCCTGAAGCACAAAAGATTTGGAAAAGTTATGGTTATAAATAGTTTTTATACGTATAAATGACAATAATTTTGTCACCTCTCCCTATTTTGTATCTTTATGGCTGGACACCTGGCTTCGGCCAAAACGCCATTTTATTAGAACACCTATACTTGAGGTTAGACTTGTTGTACCAAGTCTATTAAACATTGCCAATATGAATTTGGTAAAAGGATTGGTTGAGCTGATTCACAGCAACAAAATATACATCCCAGAATTGCGGGAGAGCATTTTGCAACACCCTAAACTATCCGTACTTTACGAAGGGTTCATCAGCGGTAGATTTAAAGATGACGAGGATGCTGCGCAGCAAATTTACAATTCTACCAAACGCCACTCGGCTTACCTGAAACTCAAAAACAACTTACGTCGACGCTTGGTCGATGCCGTATTTTTTATCGATACCGTCAAAGAAAATTATTCTGACCGCCAAAAGGCTTACTTTGAATGCTACAAAGAATGGGCTGCGGCCAAAATCATCCTCAGCCGCAACACCCAACCAGCCGCAATGATGATGCTGGAGCAAATCCTGAAAAAAGCCGAAATTTTTGAATTTACAGACCTGGTCACGGATATAGTGAGGGCTTTGCGCATCCATTATGGTACTCGTGAAGGTGTTTTGGATAAATACCACTACTACAACGAACTTTACCACAAGTATTGGAAGATCGTAAGTTGGGAAGACCGCGCCGAAGAGCTTTACGCTTTTTTAATGGTCAACTATGTCCAGAATAAATCCCTAAAAAACTCGATCCAGGAAAACGCCATGCTGTTTTATGAAGAGCTACGGCCAGCGGTTGAAGAATTTGGCACCTATCGTTTGTTGCTTTATTCCGGGCTAATCCGCTTGATTACGTATTCTAGTGTAAACGATTATGAGCAAATTTTGAAGGTATGTGATGACATGCTTACTCAATTCAGCAAGAAGCCTTACACGCCAGGAGTCCCCATCCAAATTTTCAACTACCAGCAGTTGGTTTGCTTTATCCAGCTCAAAGATTTTAATCGAGGCCGCGATGCCCTACCCCGGTTTTTGGCCCTGGTTGAACAGGGGTCTTTCAATTGGTTTAAATACCATGAACTGTATTTACAACTCGCATTTCATACCGCCAATTACCAGGACGCCTACACCATTTTGCCTAAAGTCTTTAAAGAAAAATCATACCATCTTCTTCCTGCCTCAACCAAAGAAATTTGGAACCTCAACCTGGCTTATGCCGTATTTCTCCAGCGAGAAGAAAAAATTAGCTTGCCTCAAGACGACACCCTATTCAAAAATTTTCGCTTGGGTAAATTCCTGAATACCATCCCGATTCTTTCAAAAGACAAACGTGGGATGAATGTCTCTATTTTGATTTTGCATATGCTTTTTTTATTACAAGAACAAAAATATGATGACGTCATTGACCGGATCGAAGCCGTTCAAAAATATTGCAGCCGCTACCTCAAGCACAATGAACTCTTCCGCAGCAACTGCTTCATCAACATGCTGCTGGAAATTCCCATCCAGAATTTTCACCCGGTGGCCGTTAAGCGGCACACCGATAAATATTTACAAAAACTAACCCAAGCTCCCCTTGAAGTTACTCAGCAAACCGTTGAAATCGAGATCATCCCTTACGAAGACTTATGGAAGATCATCATCACCCATTTGGAAAACAGTGAATCAAAAAAAGACTGATCGGATTTGATTAAATTTTGATCCTAAGCAAGTAAGCTACTTTTATTGCGCAATACCAAAGCAAGCAAGCAACTCAGCCATTCCGCAAAATCGTTTAATTCAAATTCCACAATAAATTAAAAGTCAATCATTTAAATAAACCAACAATGATAGTAGTCCTATTTTTTTAAGAAGCAAAACAGTTCTTTATGTCCTTCCTTCTTAAGGATGACCTGCCGATATTTGTAATCGTAAAGTTTTTTAGAACACTGTAAAAACAACTTTCATGAATGTTCTTGACTCAATCACTTTGATTGTTGGGCTTGCCATGCTTAACAAAGTGATTACTATCGACACAATTGGTGCATAACCATGTGCATGAACATGCCATGTGCATGAGCAAACAAACCTAACAATGAGCTAGCCAAAACGAAGCCCCCCAATTGAACCCTGTTTCAATTGTTTTGGCTGGCTCAAAACCTTGAGCTACTTTGAGCAATCAGTTATAAATCCGATTACTACTCAATAAATTTTAGGTCACAATTTCGAATGGGTATGAGCAGAATTTGGCTGTTCTATACGGGTTAATTTTTTGATTATGCTAGCTCTTATAGGCAGCTGATTACCATAAATCTATCTTTTTTATTAAGACGACCACACATGAAGACACTCTACAAATACTTGAATTTTTTCAGGTTTTTGGATGGGCGAGGTATATCAAGTCATCAGGTATACCCGCTTACAACACAAACCAAGCCTGATTTTAGCTCTTCACTGTCAGCGCAGCAGCTGAAATGCCGCAAATTCATTTGGGCCTTCGTATTGTGCACATTGACCAGCATGAATGGTGTCCAAGCTTTCGTGAAGCCGCCCATGGCCAATTTTGGAGCGAGCAACTACCCCTGCAATACCAAAATGCCCTGGGTGGATTCGTCATTTACAGGGCTCAGTTCCTCGGTTATTGATCCCGCTGCTGATGGTCTCGCTTGTTTAGGCAACAATACCAACCTCGGTAATTTGCGCAATAATAACCTGAGTGATTTTGCTTCCATCAATTTCTTCAGTGGATTGGGTGGTTGTAGTTCTACCTTAAGTGTGGTGGATACAGATGTATCCGACACCTATCCTGTAGGAACCTTTGCTGGCTATCGCGTTGGAACAGCAGGTTTGGTGGGGATAAGTATAGGTCTGAACATTACCATATCTACCTATAACAATGGCTCTTTTGTTGAGTCTCAAACAGTAGTTAGTTCTGGATTAGGCTTGAACTCTAGCCTGATCAATGGCGACGGAACGGCTACGCTCGGTTTTGTAACTACTATGGGTGCCTTTGATGAAATTCGCATTACCTATACCGCTGCTGTAGCATTGCTGTTCACCGGAACTGTATATCATGCCGTGGTGCAGCGCTATTGTGCAGGCCCATCCCTGGCTTGTAACGTTCAAACCCGGATGAATAATCCGACCTTCCCAACCCTAATTGGAGCAAGCAATACCGGACTTAGTGGTGGTGTCTGTGTAGGTTGTTCGGTAAACAATACCGAAAATGCGGTGAGCAGCAGCGCTACTGATTTTGCGACCATTGTGCTGACTGCCGCATTAGGCACTACGGGTTCAATTGCCGTAAAAGATCAATTAACCGACTATCCTGTAGGGACTTTTGCGGGTTTTGACATTTCAAATCCCAATTTGGTCAACGCCAATTTATTGTCGGGAATAACCATTAGAACGTATAAAAATGGTGCGCCGAGAGAGGCCTCCAATTCGGGTACCCTGCTTTCCGTAGGCTCTACCTTATTGACGGGTGCAGGGAAACAAACCGTGGGCTTTGTCACCACACTTGATTTTGATGAAGTAAAAATAGAGGTTACCAATTTGTTGGGGGTCTTAAGCACGACCAATGTATATGGCGCCGTTTTCCAAAGTTTCTGCGTGGGGCCAGATTTGCCTTGCAATACGCTTACCTCAATGGCTACGCCCACTTATCCAGTTTTGGTGGCAGGTCCTAATACAGGCACTTCAGGGATAGCTTGTGTACTATGCAGCGTGGATAGTACCAATAACCTCATTGATAACATCCCGAACAATTCTGCCAGAATCAACCTCACTGCGGGGATTGGAGCGATTGGTAGTATTGCGGTTAGAGACCAACTTACGGACTACCCAGCCGGAACGTTTGTTGCTTTTGACATTGAAAATACTGCGTTGTTGGATGTCGACTTACTGGATGGTATCACCATTTCCACTTATTTAAATGGTAACCCTGTCGCGGTAGAATCTCAAAATGGCCAGGCTGCTTTACTTTCAGTGAGTACTGATCTACTGACCAACTCTGGTCGACGAACGGTGGGGTTTGTCACTACAGCACCCTTTGATGAAGTAAGATTGATTATATCCAATACGGTTTCGGTCAATTTAGGCATTACTAGAGTATACAATGTATTTTTTGAAAAATTCTGTCCGGTTGTATTGGAATGCAATACCACCAATTACCTGAATGGACCTGACTTTCCAGTCATTATTAACGATGAGCGTACCGGGGTAGATGGTGTAGCCTGTGTAGCTTGTTCGGTTGAAGACGCACCTTATGTCATCACTGCAGATCCAAATGATTATGCAGTCATCACCACGGTAGTTGGTGCCTTGTCTCCGGCCTCGATTTCTGTAAAGGATGTGCTCATCACTTTTCCAGCTGGCAGTACCGCGGGGTTTGTAATTAGGGACATCAATACCATTTTGCAGGTTGAACTGTTCAACAGCATTACCATTACGACCTATAATGATGGCATACCTCAGGAAAGTGCTGCTGGAAGTGGCCTGCTCGATCTGGCGGTTTTGAACTTACTGAATCTAAGTTTAACCGGACCTGGCGATTTTAACATCGGCTTCCGCACTACCCTACCCTACGATGAAATTCAAATCAGTGTAGGCTCTTTGGCCAGTGTCATCAACATCATCCAGGTTTATGGAGCCTTTGTGGATACCCGTGGGGCCAACGATGGCACGTTGAATTGTTGCCCCACAACTGCGCCTAATTTAAGTGCAAACGCCCTGAGCAATACCTGCCCAGCAGTGACAGTCGACTTGAATAGCCTGGTAACCAATATTCCACCGATGGGTGCTGATTTCACCGTAGTTTGGTTTACCAATAATGGAGCAACTGGCACTGCTTACCCAACTCCGGGTGCGGCTACCGCAGGAACCTACTATGCTTTCTTCTATGATAACATCGATAATTGTTATGGTCCTGCTTCTGGTGCTGTAACAGTTACAATCAATGCTTGTCCGCCCGTCATTACCTCTAATGGAGGTGGCCCAAGCGCCAATATTTCCGTACCTGAAAACACCACTCCCGTAACCACCGTAACGGCAACTGACCCTGAAAATGGTACCCTAACCTACAGCATCAGTGGCGGTGCGGATGCAGCCATGTTCAGCATCGATCCGATGACCGGAGCCTTGAGTTTCATCTCACCCAAAGACTTTGAAAACCCTGCCGATGTCGGTGGTAACAATGTGTACGATGTACAAGTAACCGCTACGGATCCAAGCAATGCTACAGATGTACAGGACATTGCTGTAACGGTAACCGACGTTGATGAAAATGGTCAACTTTTGGTAAAAGTATTGCTGCAAGGCGCCTTGTTTAATAGTCCGAATCCAGGCGTCATGCGTGATAACCTGCGTTCAGGCAACCACATCCCCCTCAACGACCCTTATACCGGATCAGGCAATCCGCGCTTTGCTCATGCTGGCACAGGAGGGGCTGCAAGCACGACCTCGGGTGTACTAGCTGCCAATGTAGGTACCGACAATGCCATTGTAGACTGGGTTTTTGTGGAACTGCGTAGCGCAGCAGACCAGACAGTAGTTGTAGAAACTCGCGCAGCCTTGCTGCAAAGAGATGGGGACGTGGTAAGTCCTGTCGACGGAACTTCTCCCTTAGTACTGCCCGGCACTGCCGGCAACAGTTATTTCATCGCAGTTAAACACCGCAATCACCTGGGGGTCATGACTGCTACCGAACGGACCATTACGCTGGCAGGAATCACCGTGGATTTCCGCACGATGAGTGATGCGGATGTATATCATACCAGTACACCATTCAGTTACGATGGCTACGAAATGGTGACTGTCAGTGGCTTCCGAGCGCTTTGGGCAGGCAATGCCAATGGCGATAAAAAAGTCAAATACCAGGGCCCAAGCAATGACAATTCAACTGTCTTGGCTCAAGTATTGGGTTTTCCAGGGAATGGAGGAATTTTCAATTATGATCTCGCAATAGGCTATTTCTCTGGCGACCTCAACATGGATGCCAAAGTGAAATACCAGGGAACCACCAATGATCCAGGCTTCATGTTCCTCAACCTGATTACCAACTTTGTATTGAACACCTTGGATCTGTACAACTTCGATTTATTCAGCGAACAAATTCCATAAATAACACGGGCATCAACTTCCCTCTCCTGCTTTGGGAAAGGGAAGTTTTCCTTATTGAACACTCAAATTGTATTTTCATGAAAAAATCATTACAACTTCTAACCACATTGGGGTTGGTACTCCTGGGAGGCGTGCTGTTTGGGCAGAACCTCGAGTTTACCCTCCGTTACAATATTCCGCTGGCCCGATACGAGGTGTATGCTCGGCCCTCGGCTACCAATGCAACTTTTGCTTGGGGCCCTTCGCAGATTTCAATTGTAGCCCCAGCTGTTGTGCCTGATGCTGCTTTTACGATTACAAGTGTAAGCGCAGGTGCCTGGCAGGATAACTCGATTATTATCGCGCCTACGGTCACGCCTGCATTCGATTACCACGGGGTTGGTTCTTTGGGTGCGCCCACCAACTTGGTGATGACCGTAGAAAAACTGATTTTCCATTTCACCATTACTGGCGGTTGTTATGATGGGTTACGCTTGTTCATCAATGGCTCCGACCCTAACTCTGCAGCACCCGGTATGGGTGGTGGAGACTTCTCCAATACGGTATCCGATGGTTTGGCCAATGAACGCTACATCGGGAACTACAACAACACTGGAACCACCTGTTTCCCAGATACAGACGGGGATACAGTAACGGATAATGTTGACCTGGACGATGACAATGATGGTATTCTGGATACCGTAGAAAATGGCCAGCTCAGCACCGATACCGATGGTGATGGCGTGATCAACAGTTTGGATCCAGATAGTGACAATGACGGCATCAGTGACGTTGACGAAGCAGGAGGAACCGACCTGGACCGGGATGGTGAGGCCGATGACAATGATGGCATGCCCGCCAACAACAACGGTATCCCTTCTACTGCCGGTACCGGGGATACACTGGTTGGTGATGACTTTGACAATGATGCTCGGCCCAATCCATATGATTTGGACAGCGACAACGACGCCATCAATGATATAATCGAAAGTGGTAACCCCAACTTGGTCGATGCCGACGACAATGGTGTTGTAGATGGGCCAGATACAGATGGTGATGGTATTCCAGACTCTGCGGACAATTTCTTTGGCTTCGGAGACTCGGCAGATCCTGCCCCAGTCAATACCGATGGAATGGCTGGGCCAAACTACCTGGATATTGATTCAGATGGTGATGGCTTAACAGATATTGAAGAAAGTGGCGTGGCCAACCCAGGAACCCTGGATGCCAATGACGATGGTTTCATCGACAATAATGCAGACCCGGAAGGGGATGGTATCCCACAGGTTGTGGATGGCGCTCCTGCCGTATTTGGCGATGCAAATGACCCAACTCTACCCGACAATACCAATGATGGTGACCCAGACTATACTGACCCCAACAATCCTCCGGTAATAACTTCGGATGGTGGTGGCCCAACGGCTGGTGTTTCTGTACCAGAAAATACCACGGCTGTAACCACAGTAACCGCTACAGATCCTGAAAACCTGTACGGCACACCCAAATTCAGCATCACAGGTGGGGCTGATGCGGCGCTGTTCACCATCAATGCTGCTACGGGGGTATTGACATTTTTAGTTGCGCCTAACTTTGAAATCCCAACCGATGCGGGTCTCAATAATGTGTACGATGTGCAAGTAACCGTAACCGACCATGGTGCATTGACTGATGTACAAGACATTGCGGTAACGGTTACAAACGTCAATGAAGCTCCGTCCATTACTTCCAATGGTGCTGGGCTCAATGCCAGTGTTTCTATACCTGAAAATACTACGCCTGTAACCACCGTAATGACCAGTGATCCCGAAAATGCTGCGATTACATACAGCATTACAGGGGGTGCAGACGCGGCCTTGTTTGCCATCGATCCAATGACGGGTGCCTTGAGCTTCATCACACCTAAGGATTTTGAAAATCCAACCGATGTAGGTTTGAATAACATATATGATGTACAAGTCACAGCTACGGATCCAGGTTTATTGACCGATGTACAAAACATTGCTGTCACCGTAACCGATGTCAATGAACCACCAAGCATTACTTCTGATGGAGCGGGGCCAACTGCCATCGTTCCAGTAGCTGAAAACACTACAACAGTAACGACTGTAACCGCTACTGATCCTGAGAATACCTATAATGTGCCTAAGTTTACCATCACCGGTGGGGCCGATGCCGCCTTGTTCACCATCAATGCAGCTACGGGTGCTTTGAGCTTTATCGTTGCTCCCGATTTTGAGGTGCCCACGGATGCCAACACGGACAACATGTATCTCGTACAAGTAACGGTAACGGATGCAGGCCTCTTGACCGATGTGCAAGACATCACGGTGCCAGTGACCAATGCCAACGAAAATCCAGCGATTACCTCGGATGGTGCTGGCCCCAATGCCAGTGTTTCCATTCCTGAAAATACTACGGCAGTAACAACGGTAATGGCAACCGATCCTGAAAATGGTACGGTGACTTTCAGTATTACCGGAGGTGCCGATCAAGCCTTGTTTACCATCAATCCAATGACGGGTGCGCTGAGCTTCATCACGCCTAAAGATTTTGAAAATCCAACCGATGTTGGTTTGAACAACATATACGATGTACAAGTAACGGCTACCGATCCATTGGGCGGAACCGATGTACAAGCCATTGCTGTCACCGTGACCAACGTCAATGAGCCACCAAGCATCACTTCCGATGGAGCTGGCCCGACTGCTAATGTTCCAGTGGCTGAAAACACTACCGCAGTAACGACCGTAACGGCTGCCGATCCTGAGAATGCATATAATGTGCCCAAGTTTACCATCACTGGTGGGGCAGATGCCGCCTTGTTTACCATCAATGCAGCAACGGGTGCTTTGAGTTTCATCACCGCACCTAATTTTGAGGTGCCAGCGGATGCCAACACGGATAACAATTACGAGGTACAAGTAACGGTAACGGACGCAGGACTCTTGACCGATGTCCAAGCCATCACGGTGCCAGTAACCAATGCCAACGATGCACCCATCATCACATCTGATGGCGGTGGCCCCAATGCCAGTGTTTCTGTTCCTGAAAATACTACCGCCGTAACCACGGTTACTTCGATGGACCCAGATGGAAATCCAGTTACCTATAGCATTACTGGTGGTGCTGACGGAGCCTTGTTTGTCATTGATCCGATAACGGGTGTACTCAGCTTCATCACGCCAAAAGATTTTGAAAACCCAACGGATGCAGGTGCCAATAACATTTACGATGTTCAGGTGACTGCTTCGGACGGCAACGGAGGTACCGATGTACAAGCCATTGCAGTGACTGTGACCAATGTCAATGAGGCACCCAGCATTACTTCTAACGGTGGTGGCGCAACGGCGAACATTTCCATCCCTGAAAATTCTACACCGGTAACTACGGTTACGGCAACTGATCCAGAAAACCTCTATGGTACGCCTAAATTCAGCATCAGCGGTGGAGCCGATGCGGCTTTGTTCACAATCGATGCCAATACAGGAGCCTTGGCCTTTGTATCTGGTCGGAACTTTGAAAGCCCAACCGATGCAGGTGCCAATAATGTGTACGATGTACAAGTTAGGGTAACTGATGCGGGGCTCTTGACCGACATACAGGATATCGCGGTAACCATCACCGATGCGGATGAAAATGGTCGTCTGCGGGCAAAAGTATTGCTACAAGGTGCTTTGCTGGGGACAATGACTCCAGGGGTAATGCGCGATGACCTTCGCTCGAATGGCTACGTTCCCCTGAATGATCCTTACACCTTATCTGGTAATCCACGTTTTGCCCATGCCGGCAGCGGCGCTGCAGCCAGTACGACCAACCTAGTCTTGAATACCGATGCTGGAACTCCTGATGCCATTGTAGATTGGGTGTTTGTTGAATTACGCAGTTCATCTAATTCTAGCACTGTGCTTGAAACCCGTGCTGCATTGGTGCAAAGAGATGGCGATGTAGTGAGCCCGGTTGATGGTGATTCGCCGCTTGAGTTCACCAATCTGGCTGGCACCAGCTACTTTGTTTCCATCAAACACCGCAACCACTTGGGCGCAATGACCGCCTCCACCCAAACCTTAACAGTAGGGGGAACTGTGGTTGATTTTACTACCATGAGCAATGCAGATTTGTTCAACAATAATGGTTACGACGGTGCTGAAATGATTACCATCGGTAGTGTAAAAGCACTCTGGGCAGGTAATGCCAATGCCGATGTAAAAGTGAAATACCAGGGACCAAGCAACGACAATGCTACCATCCTTTCACAAGTATTGACCCACCCAAGCAATGTAAGTGGTACATACAACTTCGATCTTGCACTCGGTTATTTCTCAGGGGACATCAACATGGACGGCAAAGTGAAATATCAAGGTACGGGTAATGATCCAGCTTTCATTTTTGCCAACATCATTACCAACTACACCTTGAACCTGATGGATTTGTATAACTACGATCTGTTCATTGAGCAACTTCCATAAGATCATATCAATCACATAACCATGGTCGGCAGCGCATACGCTGCCGACCCTTTTTTGAATCTGCATGACAATTCAAAAATCTCTTGGCATGAAAAAGACGCTACTTTTTTTTCTTTTCACATTTCTAGTCAGTAGCATTTCTTTGCTGGCGCAAAACCTTCAACTCACGGTCAGGTACAACCTGGCTTTGGCTCGTTATGAGGTTTACGCATTGCCATCGGCAAGTAATGCGACCTTCTTCTGGGGGCCCTCACAAATCTCGATCGTGGTACCTGCAT
>ENA-UOWO01001544-UOWO01001544.1-activated-sludge-metagenome-genome-assembly--contig:-NODE-1544-length-30361-cov-5.118623_pt1 | contig 30361 bp, 28 predicted proteins | sample MGYA00238148_ERZ761564 | MGnify/ENA primary metagenome ERZ761564 (study PRJEB28885, sample SAMN05720194) | activated sludge metagenome | isolation source: Anaerobic digester | place: USA...
GCAGGTTTACGTCAACATCTGGTGGATGGGTAATTGCATCATATCTGACAAAATACTTCCCAGACCTGGTTGATGTGAACTTTACTGCCAAAACAGAAGATACTTTGGACGATGTTTCAAATGGAAAAGTTGCAAAAACACCGGCTTTATCAGAATTTTGGAAACCAACACAACGAATGATTGAATCAGCAAAAGATGTCAAAACAACCGATATTATAAATAATATAAATGAAAATATGCATGACCATTTGTTCAAAAAAGCCGGTAATAAATGTCCAAAATGCGGCGGAGAGTTATCTTTGAAGCTTTCAAAATATGGTGCATTTGTTGGTTGTTCAAACTATCCAACGTGTGATTACACACAAAAATTGTCGAATCAGCCGGCAAATGGCGATGAATCTGGCGAAAAAGCCGGTAATTCTGAAAAAGACCTGGGTGATGGTATAAAGTTCAAAATTGGTCGTTTTGGTCCATATGTTACAGATGGCACAAAAAATGCATCTGCCAAAAAATATACTGCCGATACCATAACATTAGAAATCGCAAACGAATTATTGTCCGGGGAAAAGAAAAAAGCCGAGGGTGTTGAACTGGGTGAAAATCCAGCAACCGGTAAACAAATACTTTATTATGCCGATGGCCGTTATGGTGCATATATTTCCAGTAACAAAGTAAACGTCAGTGTTAAATCAGAACCAACCCTGAATGATGCCATTGAACTGATTAACAACAAAAAACCAAGTACACGCTTCAAGAAAAAATAATCCGGCTTTATAGTTTGATTATTGCAACTTGGTGTTTTATAATTAAGTAGTGTCAAATTATAATTCTAATTTTACCGATGAATTGCGCGAACGTCTATCAATCGTAGATGTTGTTGGAAAGCGTGTACCACTGACCAAGAAAGGTCAAAATTTCTGGGGCTGTTGCCCGTTTCATAATGAAAAAACACCCAGCTTTTCTGTTAACGAAGAAAAAGGATTTTATCACTGCTTTGGTTGTGGTGAACATGGCGATATTATTTCTTTTACTATGAAATCCAACAATATGGACTTTCGTGCTGCAATTAATGAATTGGCACAAATGGCCGGTATCAAGGTTCCAGAATTTAAACAAAAATCAGATGCAGAAAAGGCCCGGGAAGAATCATACGTTGATATTACAACAGCTGCAGCCAGAATATACCACCAAAAGTTGTTTGAACCAGATGGTGCAGCAGCATTGGAATATATAAAAAAACGCGGCTTTACAGACGATATTTTAAAAAAATATGGTCTGGGTTATGCGCCAAAAAATAATATAATTTCAGCAAAATTTGCAAACACACCTTTTGATAAATTGTCTGCAACTGGGTTGGTTCGTCGTGGCGAATATGGAAACTATGACTTTTTCCGTGAAAAACTGATGTTTCCAATATTTAATGCTTCTGGACAAGTGGTTGCTTTTTCGGGACGTAGCTTGGATGGATCTGAACCAAAATATATAAACACTGTTGATACTGAATTATTTCATAAACGAAAAACTATTTTTGGATTAAATTTTGCTCGCGAATTTATTCATAAAAACAATCGTAGCATAGTGGTAGAAGGGCAAATTGATGCAATTCAAATGCAAAATCACGGTTTTGGGGAAACTGTTGCACCACTGGGGACAGCACTGACCGAAGATCATATTGCCATCTTGTGTAAATTGAACCGAAACATAACGTTTTGTTTTGATGGTGACGCGGCTGGTCAAAAAGCTGCTATGCGTGCATTGGATATTGTTGCACCATTTTTACGTGATACTTCTGATATTCGATTTGCATTTATGTCAGGTGGTAAGGATCCTGATGAAGTTTTAAAATCCAAAGATGGTATCAAATCAATGAAAAAAATTATTGATTCTGCACAGCCTTTGTTGGATTTTTTCTGGTTTTTTATAAATAAAAACTTTAATACTGTGACACCAAATGGAAAATCCCAGGCAGAAAAATGGATAGAAAAATGGTTAAAAAAGATAACTGATTTCAAATTCCAGGAAATATTAAAAACAGAAATCAATAATCTGATTTGGCAAAATTGGAAGAAAATAAAAAATAAAAAAGAGACCGAAGCAGAAAAACTGAAATCAATTCAATTGCCAACTGTGGATAATATTACTGCAAATACCCTGCAATTTATTATTGATAACTACCCTGAATTGGCTGAAATCCATGCTGATTTTTTAACAACATTGGATTTATCAACTAGCAGTTCAGGTACAATTAATTTGGATATGAATTTGCAGGATGCTGAAAAATTTATAGTTTCTTTAAAGTTAACAAAGTATTTGGAAAAATTACAAAACGATAAAAGAAACCTGACTATGAAATTATTATCTGGTGATGAATCCGTGCGCGAAAAGATTTCTGGATTAGACGCCGAAATAAAAAAATCAACAAATCGTCTAAATTCTTTGAATGAAATATAAAAAACCGGCACTTTGCCGGTTTTTTTAATTATTAAACAAGAAATGACAGATGTCGCCTTCGGTCATAACATAATCACGACCAACCAGACGCATTTTACCAGCATCCTTTACAGCGGTTTCGCTGCCCAATGTTATATAATCATCTGGCGCTATTATTTCTGCCCTGATAAAACCTTTTTCAAAATCTGTATGAATTTTTCCAGCAGCCTGGGGTGCGGTCATACCACGTGTAATTGTCCAAGCATGTGCTTCCTTGGGGCCAATAGTATAAAACGTTTGTAATCCCAATGTTTCATATCCAGTGCGAATCACCTGGGATAATCCAGATTCTTTTAATCCAAGTTCTGTTAAAAACATATTTCTTTCTTCTGTGTCCACAATTTGGGAAATTTCCATTTCAATTTTAGACGATATAACCAGAACAGGTGATGCGCCTGAAAATTTATTTTTTACAGAATCTGAAAATTTATTTCCGGTGGCAGCACTGGCTTCTTCCACATTACATACATAAATTACCGGCTTTTTTGTTAATAAATTAAAAGGTGTTGCATCTATTTTTTGTAAACGTGCAGGAATTCCAGATTCCAATCCCTTTTTAATCTCAATTGCATCAGCTAGCAATTTTGCAGCATCTTTATCCAAACCGCGGGCTTTTTTTTCCAGATTTTTTATTTGTTTATCCAGACTTTCTAAATCGGCCAACATTAATTCTGTTTCAATTGTTTCAATATCTGACAATGGGTCAATTTTGCCGTTTACATGTACAATATCATCATTTTCAAAACATCTAACCACATGAATTATTGCATCAACTGCTAAAATATTTCCTAAAAATTTATTTCCCAAACCTTCGCCAGCACTTGCACCTTTGACCAGTCCTGCAATATCAACTATTTCTAATTGTGTTGGTATTATTTTTTGTGAATTGGCTGTTTTTGCCAATTTTAGCAAAATTTCATCTGGAACAACTACGCGGCCTGTATTTGGTTCAATAGTGCAAAAAGGGTAATTTTGTGCATCAGCTGCTGCACTTTCTGTCAGCGCATTAAATAATGTCGATTTTCCGACATTTGGTAATCCTACAATTCCGCAATTGAAACCCATTTTTATTTTCCTTATAATGTATTAAAACGATGTGAGTAATATGAACTATCTTTGGCAAGAATTCAATATAAAAACCTTTCCGTCGGAAACAATTGTTTTCCGTGATGGTATTTTTCAACCAGAATTATCAACTTTGGAATCTTTAAACATTTCTAGAAATTATAATAAACCAATCCATATTATTTATGTTGGTGAAATAGAAGGTGATAAAAAATTAAATATTGATATTTCTGTGCCAAATCAAGAAGTGTTTTTATCTGCAAAAATACAAAATAAAAAACCGGCTTTTTTGAATATTTTTATCACAAATACCGGTAAAAAATCATCTTTTATTGGAAAAATAATTGCACAAAATTATTCTGAATTAAAAATTGAAAAATTTGGTAATCATAAAGAATCTGATACAATTATAAAAATTGATACAAAAGTAATTGCACACAAAGATTCAATATCAAAATTACTTGGTACTGCAAAAATTGATAAAAATATTAAAAATTGTGATTCTGATATAAAATTTTCTGCATTAGCAGATAAATCAGCCAGAATAGAGTTTTTACCAACACAACTCATATCTTCTGCTCCAAAGTCTGCTGATCACTCTGCATCTATTTACAGAGCAACTAATACACAAATAAACTATTTACGTGAATCTGGATTATCAAGTATTGATATAAAAAAAGTATTAGAAGAAGCTTTTATAAATAATTTTGATTTATTTTAATAAAAAAACCCGCGAAAACGCGGATTTCTTACTTTTTCTTAAATCCCTGTTTAGCCTTAAATTTAGGTTTATCAGGATCAATAAGAATGACTTGTTTACCACGGCGAATTTGTTTTATGTTACCGCGCTTCTTCCAAGCCTTTAAAGAGCTTAAAAATTTCATATTAAATTCCTTTTAGCAATGTGATTATAAACGCTTTTTATAAAAAATCAAATATTTATTAATATTATTGTTGTTTTTGTTGGTACTGTTGGTTTTGTTAAAAATAGATTTTATTTTTATATAAACAGGTTTTTAACAAAAAAATCCAATATTTCAGCTATATTTAAAAATTTTGTTAATAAAAATCAAAAATAATTAACAGTTAATAAAATTTAAGTTTTAAGCATTTTTAACAAAATTTTTAAATATGTTTTTATGCTTGTTGAAAAATGTTGAAATTGATATAATTTAAACAGAGAGAGTTTCAATGAAACAGCAAGTTTTAAAAGCTTTGGCAAATCCATCACGGATATTTTATGTACCGTATTCTTTGGCGGTGGTTAATTTTGCTGTTCAATTTTTAATTTTTGTAGGTTTTTTTATAGTAAGTCTTATTGTTTCGGGTGGTCGTGATAGTATAGATCCTTTGTTTTTTTTAATATCTGTACTGATAACACATAGTATATTAGCAGGTTTTTCTAAAAAAGAACCACAATTAGCGCAAATAATATCTGCAAAAATTCAACTTTATAAATCACGAATCCCGGGGAGATTAAACGCATAAAATGAAAAATTTTCTGGAATATTTTGTAGGTGGTGGTTTTCCAATAACTTTGGTTGTATTGGTTATGGCAGTTGTTTTGGTTTTTGTGATATTAATGTTGTATATTCCAACATTAACCTTATGGATATTCCCAAAATTTGGGTATAAAAAATATTCACAATATTTACCATTTAAAACTGTTTATAACGATAATTCAATAATGTTAATTGATGGGTCTATGATTCGTGCTTATAAATTGAATGGCGTTCAGACCAGTATGCAGGATGAAAAAACACGCAGTCAGTTTTTAGATTTACGGACCCAATTGTTTAATCAAATTCGCGACCCGAATGTTACTTTGCGGTTTTTTACAATTCGTGATTTGGCAAATGAAAAAACAGATTATGAATTCGATGGACCGGTTCTGCAAAAAATTTATGATAAATGGCAAGACCAAGGTTTAAAAATTTTTAATAACAATTATTATCTTGTTTTATCTGTATCTGGTCAAAAACCAATTGATAGATTAAATCAATATAGTAATTATATTGAATCTATATTGTCTGCTTATTTACCAACAGTTTTGCAAAATAACAAACCAGAAAATATGGCAAAATTATTTGGCAGAATTTTATCTCCGGTTACTAAACCACAACCTGAAAAATGCGATCAAAGAATTGCAGAATTAGCAACAACCGATGATGTTGAATTTATAAATAATGGATTGGTAAAATATACCAGCGGGTCAAAACAATCTTTTGCTGCAACGGTTTCTTTCAAGGTTTCACCGGATTTTTTAGATGAAGAATTTTTTAATTCTGTTGCAACAATTCAATGTGAAATGATTTGTATGAATGGATTTAAGATAATGGGCGCAACGGCTGCTGATACTGTTATGCGTCAAAGATTGGCCACAACAGAAAAAAATGAAGATATTGCCGAAGAACAAATATCAGCTGCACAAAGCGCAATGGACGAGAATGTAAGTGGTACACAGAATTTAATAAATTATTATCCTTTGTTTGTTTTGTTTGGTGATACACCAGAAGATGTTCAGACAAATGTTGATGAATTCAAGAAAATAGCAGCTTCGTTTGGAATTTCACCTGTGGTTGAAAATTTTGCATCCAAGGTTTCTTGGTTTTCGCAAATTCCAGGATTTGATGTTTTTCCACGCAGCTTTAAGCTTTTGTCCAGAACAGCAGCTATCAGTATTCCAATGTCCAGTACACCGCGCGGTGTTGAAAATTGTGATTGGGGTCCAGGTCCATTGGTTATATTCCCAACAGCCCAGGGAACACCGTATCAATTTCAATTTCATGTCTCTGACAAACCAGCGGCAGTCGGACATACACTTACTATTGGTCCAACAGGCGGCGGTAAAACAACTTTATTTTCATTCTTAATAGCGCAATCTCTGCGACACCCAAAATTAAAAGCATTCTTTTTTGATAGAAACAAAGGTGCTGAAATATTCACATTGGCTGTTGGCGGAAAATACGTAACTATGCAGAACAAAGAAAATACAGAAGGAATAAATTTCCAAGCACACCTAAATCCATTAAAAATGGAAGATTCTGTTGCAAATCGTGCTTTTCTGCGTCGTTGGTTTGCAATGATTTCTGGACAAAATGATTCGCAATCTGATGATGAAATTGCACGCGCAGTATCTGTTAATTTTGATTATTTGTCAGATGAAAATAGAATGTTGAAAAATTTATGGGAAAGTTGTTTCTCATCTGATGGAAAAATGCGCAGTTCACTTAAAAAATGGGTGGATCCGTTGCAATACGGCGGAATATTTAACGAAGATAGTGATACATTGGATTTGAAATCACGCCTTACTACTTTTGATTTTACAGATATTTTACAGGATCAAACACTGGCGCCGGCTGTAATTTCATATATTCTGCACAGAATTAATAATACAACTGTCAGTGGTGGGAACCCATCGTTGATTATGATTGACGAAACAGCACCTATGTTGGAAAACAAAATGTTCCGCGATAACTTTGTGGTGGGACTACAAGAAGGAAGAAAAAATCGCCAGGCATACATAGTTGCATTCCAACGTGCAAATGTTTTGGATAAACTGGGTATTGGTGATGTTGTTCGTGGTCAGGCACAGACTGTTTTATTCTTCCGTAATCCAGCAGCGGATGCAAATGATTACCAGTATTGGAATCTTAATCCATTGGAAATGGCATTTATCCAGGGCAAGGCATATCCAAATTTAAAACGTGCAGTGTTATTGTCACGACCGGTCAGTGGTGAGTCTGTTATTTTGAATACTGAACTTGGTGGTTTGGGTAATTTGCTTCGATTGTTTGAATCCGGCAGACCATCGGTATTGCTAGCCGAAGATTTATATAAAACATACGGTAATAATTTTGTCGAAGAATACTTGCGCAAACAGGGTGCAACGGATTAAAATATAAAAGTATTCAAACAAATCTGTGATTTAATGAGAAACAAGATAATGTTTTTTGCCACAGTTTGTGGGCTGTTTTCTTTATCTGCTTTTGCGGATGATTGTTTGTCGTATAAACTAAATCCAAATGTCGAAGTCAAATCCCCCAGTTGGTCAAAAGAAGTTGTACAACCATTAAAACCAATGGATTTACTGCACGGTGATGTTGTAGCTACATTAATTGAAAATTATGAAATAGTTGGTGATACAACATCCATAGAAGATGGTTTTTGTGTCAGTCTTAAATCTGTCCAGGCGACTGTTGGATATAATGATTTTTTGGTAAAAATAGATTCCAGGCATATACCAGATTCATGCGCTTATAACGCTGTATTATCACACGAAGATGAACATATACGTGCATATTTGTCTGTGATTGATGATTATAACGATAAAATAAAAAGTGCAATTTATTCAGCAGCCAACTCTGTAATGCCTGTGTTTGTAAGTGACGAATCTGAAATTGATAGTGCTCTGGACATATTAAATAAAAGATTACAAGAACATCCGGATTTGATTTTAATGAATCAAAAAATTCAGGCAGAGCAGGAAATTAGAAATAAACGAGTTGATCAAAACAGCAACAACGACCGTATAAAACAGTGTATGATTAAGGATTAGAATAATGTTAAAATTAAAGCAAAAACTAGAAGGTAAAAGAATTTTTTTGCGCAGATTAACGACTGATGATGCAAGTATATTATTAGATGTTATTCCAAGAAATCGTGAAGATATTCTTAGTTGGATGGCATTTAAAGAAAATCAAATAATACCAAAAGATAAAAACGATGCGATAAGGATAATCAAAGATATAAATTCTTGGGAATCTAATGGTGATGCCGTTTATTATGGAATATTTATAAAAGACAAATTCATAGGTATTGTTATGGCGGATTTATATTTAGATGATAATCATGCAGAACCTGGAACTTTTTTGGATATTTATGCCAGAGGACAAGGATATGCAAAAGAGGCACGACTTTTACTTGAATTAGAACTTTTTTCATCTGGAATAACAAAAATTGTTGTATCTGTTGATAAAGAAAATCAACCATGTATAAATATGATAAATTCTTTGGGATACAGAAAAACAAAAGAAGTAAAAAATAATTTTTTTAGTAAGTTCAGAAATGAATACAGAGATGAATTGATATTTGAAAAATTGAAAACAAATTAAAATTTATATAATCACAAGCCCTAGGATTAAAAATGGAAAACAAAAAATATATTGGACAAATAGTAACTGTAAAAATGGACAGACAACTTGGGACTAAGCATCCAAAATGGGGTTATGTTTATGAAACAAATTATGGTTTTATACCAGGCACCATGGCGCCCGATGGCGAAGAATTGGATGCTTATGTTTTGGGGGTTGGTGAACCTTTGGACACTTTTACAGGAAAATGTGTTGCTGTGATTCACAGAACGGATGACGACGATGATAAATTAATAATTGTTCCAGATGGTTTTGAAATAACTGATTCTGAAATAGAAGAAAAAACAGCATACCAGGAAAAATGGTTCAAGCATATTATTATAAGATAAAAACCGCCATTCGGCGGTTTTTTGTTTTGAATTTGGTTGCGGAGTTTGGATTTGAACCAAAGACCTTCAGGTTATGAGCCTGACGAGCTACCGGGCTGCTCTACTCCGCGGCGAATAGTTCCCATTATATGCAAAAATGTACCCGTGTCAAATAAAAAAACTTTATGAACCTTGATATCCTTGAAATATATTTTTTAAATTGCTAAAATCGCTCGTAAACTGAGGTTGTTATGAAAAAAACATTTAGAAAAATATGGAAAACTTTTTGGGAACCAATATTGAAGTTGCCTGTTATGCAATGGGTTGTTGCATTATTAATGGCAACTGCTATTTGGTTTGTTTATTACACTAGTTGGAAAAAAACAAAAGGTGGAAAAATACTTCGCGAATATCGTAGAAAACCGGCAATATTTATCTTTTGGCATGGTAGAAGTATGATGTTATCACCAATTGTTCGTAGATATGGAATACGTGGATATGCAGTAGCTAGTCGCCATCGCGATGGTCGTATGATGGCAAAATTACAAAGGTTATTCGGATTAAAACCAATTTATGGTAGCACATCCGAGGGTGGAATTTCTGTGTTACGTCAAGGTGTTAAAAAATTACGCAATGGTGGTGGAGTATTGTGTATGTCGCCTGATGGCCCAGGAGGTCCTTCGCTGAGACTACAAGATGGTGCTTTGTATTTCGCAAAAATGACAGGTGCACCAATCATTCCAGTTTGTTATTCATGTTCTCGGGCTTGGTTTCAGGATCGTTGGGATAAATATTTAGTAGCTAAACCATTTTCAAAAATTACGTGCGAATTTGGCAATCCTATTTTTATAAATCAAAAGTTGGATAAAAAAGAATTTGAAGATACACGCAAAAATTTAGAAGATTTTATGGTTAACCAATTGCGAAGAATGGATGCTGAGTTTAATCTTAAGAAAGTAGAACAAGATTTAAGCGCTAGCGAATACAAAAAAAACAAACGTGAAAATAAAAAGAAATGAAAACACCAAAGTGGTTTTTAGAAAAAAGTCCCACTGCATATTTATTATGGCCAGTTGGAATTATTTATTATTGTTTTAGTAAATTAGTATATTTTTACCGGCTTTTTGGTCAAAAAAGCTCAAAAAGACCGGTAATTTGTATTGGAAATATTTTGGCAGGTGGTGTCGGCAAAACGCCAATTGTTTTGGAAATTGCCAACTATTTAAAATCGCCAGTTGTTATGCGTGGTTATAAAAAAAGTGGCGAAACAGCAGAGATGGGGGATGAGGCAAAAATGCTGACTCATGCTGGTATAGACGTTCTTGTAGGTAGCAGAAAAAATAGTGTAAAATTGTTAAATAATAAAAAGTCAAAAACACCAATAGTTATGGATGATGGGTTTCAAAATCCAACGGTGAAAAAAAATTTATCAATTTTGGTTTTTGATGAAAATATAGGTATTGGAAATGGTTTTTTGTTACCGGCAGGTCCTTTGCGTGAACCTTTGTTTTCAATCAAGCGCGCTGACGCAGTAATAGTAATAAAAGGTAAAGATTCATTACCTAGGGAAAATTATGGTCGTTATGGGAAGCCTGTGTTTTATGCAACCAAGAAAAATATTATGCCAAAAAACAATGGAAGAATAATAGCATTTGCTGGAATTGGCTATCCACAGAAGTTTTTTAACGAGATTATACCACGTGCAATCGAAGAGAAAAGCTTTCCAGATCATTATCAGTATAATAAATCAGATTTGAATAATTTGTTGTTATTAGCAAAACGTGAGCAAGCTGATTTGGTTACAACTGAAAAAGATTGGGTCAGAATACCGTTGGATTTTCAAAAATCAATAAAAGTTGCAAAATTAGAAACAAATATCGAACCTTCGTTTTGGCAATGGCTGGAATTAAAAATAAAAGAGAAAAATAAATGATTAAAAAGCCTATAAAGTTTTCTGGTGTTGGAATTCATTCTGGTGTGGTTGCAAACGTTGTTATTCGTCCTGCACGAGCAAAAGGAATTTTCTTTAAACGTGTTGATTTGCATGATGCAGAATTAATACCAGCGTTATGGAATCATGTTCAAAACACAGGGTTGTTAAGTACTTCTATTGGTAAGGCACCAAATCAAGTTCAAACCATAGAGCATTTTATGGCAGCTTTGTTTTTGTGCGGGATTGATTCTGCGATTGTCGAAATTGATGGACCTGAGTTTCCAATACTTGACGGCGGAGCACAACAATTTATAAAGCTGATTTCCAAAAATGTTGACACAAAAGCTAAAAATAAAATAAAAAAAATAGTTGTTAAAAAAGAAATTATCGCAACCAGGCAAGAAATAATAAAACAAATGCCTGTGATAAATCGTTTCGCATTGTGGATTCATGGTTTAAAAACCGGTAGAAAAGAAGATGGTTTTGTAAAATTGTCACCAGAATCTTGTGGTTTTTTAATGGATATAACCTTGGATTATCCGGATGCTGTAATAGGTAAGCAAAAATTTGAATTTGTATTTGATATGTCTGAATCTTCAAAATTAAAATTTAAAAAGCATATCGCAAAATGCAGGACTTTTGGCAGATTGTGGGAATGGGAATATCTAAAAAAACGCGGCATGGGTCGTGGTGCAACACCTGAAAATGTAATTGTGTTAATGAATGGGTATGAAGATTGGGATAAACTAAAACAATCTGGATATAATGAAAAAGATTTGAAAAAATTGCTTAAAAACCATGGTGCACAGACTTTGACACCATTGTATTATCCAGATGAATTTGTTAGACATAAGTTAATTGATGCGCTGGGTGATTTTTATACAAGTGGTGGAATGATTGTCGGAAAACTGGAATCTTATAAGGGAAGTCATGGATTGAATAATTTAGTTCTTAAAAAACTGTTCAGTGATCCTGCAAATTATGATATAATAGACTAGGAAATATCATGAGGTTAAAAATGAAAAAAATTGCAATTTTATCATTGGTGTTGGTTCTTTCTGCATGTGGCGGATTTATCAAAAATCAAAACGGCAGCGAATACATAGTAAAATTGGATTCCGAACCAATAGGTTGTACATTTTTGTATAAGATAGAATCCGAAGTTTCTGTTTATGACGAAGGTGATGCACGCAGATATCTGGAAAATCGTATTGCAGATCAAGCAAGACCAGGTAATGCATACTGGATAACCAGTCAGCGTACCCGTCCAAATGAATGGGTTGTTTTTGGTCCTGAACGTGCATTTGTTTTGAATGCAAATGTTTATGATTGTCCAAATGTTCGTGCAATCAGAACTGTTGGTGGTGGTCAAGTATCGCCATCTGGTCCAATGGAAATATATGGTGCAACTTATTAATTCATAGGAATATTTGTTTGAATTTCAGGGACATTGTTGTCCCTGTTATTTTTTATTAAAAAGCCGGCCGATTGTCGCATTCTGTGTTTGCTATTTATTTTGATTTTATGTTATAATCAAATAAATGCTAGGGAGAGAACTGATTTGGTAAATCAAGTTATTTCAATTGATAAGAAAAAATATGCCACAGGGTTATTTTGGCAGCCTGTTGCTATCGGTTTTCTTGGACGTAATTATTCACATCAGTTGGCCAGAAGTGTTGATAAAAAACTAAGTCTTTATACAGAATATCGTGCCATGGTTGGGCTTGGGTCTAGAAGAATTGGACATCATGTTGGTATGCCCAGTGCAGCAGCCGAAGTCATGGAGGTTTTTGCAGAATTCTCATCTTTTTTGGCAGTTTTCAAAGTTCAAGATACAATGTTTTGGTTAATAGCTGTGCGAAACGGTATAATTGTCCAAGATTATTTGTTTGATTCCGAAGATGGGGCACGTGCAGAATATATAAGACTTTCAACTATGCCGGATTGGGGTTCTTTTTTTGCACCAAATTCATGGAGTATGCCCCGCGCTGTAGAAAAAAAATTAGAAGATGTTGTTTTTGGAAATGTAAGAGCTGTATTAAAACCAATCAGTCGTTTGAAGGCAGATGTAATATCTTTTATATTATTAATAGTTTTTATTTTAGGTGTTGCTGATTTCTTTAAAGAACCAATAAGCCAGATGCTGACACCAAAACCACAAATTGCAAAATTGGATCCGATATTAGCCGAAAAGTACAAACAGCAAATAGAAGAAAAAAATAAAGAATTGGATAAAAAGCTTGAAATACAAGCGCCTAAGAAACCCAAACCTTTGATAATGCCTTATGATTCTTTGCCAGATTCAAAGGCACGTGCAAAAACTTGTTATAAAGCAATCGCTTTTTTGATGCAACCAATCCCAGGTTGGGACCAGGTTTATGCTGAATGCAATGAAGCGTATGCAAGTGTTAATTTCAAACGCAGCTTTGGTAATTTGGGTGATTTTTATGAAATAGCAACTAATTTAATGCCAGGTACATTTGTAGAAGAAAAATCAGATTCTGAAATATTTGTTCGTGCTAAATTACCCGAATTACAAAAAACTTCTTCTTTGGAAGAAAAAGATCCCGACACAGTTGTTCGTGAAGTCGATACTATATTTCAAAAAATAGATGAACCCGTAGACACAAACATAAGGGTTGATACAATAAGTAACGAAACACAAAGTGTTGATTTGAATGTGATAGAGGTAGGGGCTTCTTCAAAATTAACCCCACCGGAATTTATGAAAATATTTGATGATCTAGGTGGTGTTTACATGACTCGGACCAGTTGGGACGCAGTTGCAAAAGAATGGAACTATGAGGTGATAATCTATGCAAAATAAAATAAAAAATATAAAGAAAAGCTTTTTCTTATTTGCAGTTTTGACAACTGTTTTCAGTGTTCCAGCAATGGCAGAGCCACAAGATGATAATTCTTGGGCAGACGAAATGTCTGCAAATGCTATTTCTGATTACAAGGTTGATGGTTCTGTATTTCAACAAATTACTGATCTTGAACAACAAAAGGTTCTGATGGGATTAGAAAAAGAACGTGCCCAATTGGATTTAGAATTAGACAGATTAGCAGCCGAAAAAATAAAACTACGCATGGAAATGGATACATTGTCAAATAACGCAGAGGAACAAAAAAAGGCTTTAGCTGAACAAAAGGCTGAATTGGATGCCCAGGCAGAAATGTTAGAACAACAAAAGCGTGCAATGACTGCCCGACCACAAACTGATGGATCACAACCTGTTGCAAAAATAATTGCACAGCAACAGCCAGATGAAGAAAATGACGTGATTAGTAAATATAAATTAATAGATATAATTGGATCAGGAAACCAGTTGCAGGCAACAGTGGAAGATTTAGTAACCGGTCAACGTAAAAAAATATCAGTCGGAAAAGTTTTAGATGGTTACACTATAAAATCAATTTCTTTGGACGATGGTGTTGTTTTTGAAAAAGACGATAACACAGAAACTTTGAATATCGGAAAAGATAAATAATAAATATTAAAAATCGAAAATTATAATGGATGCAGTAGATAAAATTTTGAATAAAAACACTGTCAAAGACCAATTGTCTGTTCCATCTGGTTTACAAAATTCAACAAACAAAGATATTGTTGATTATTTATTTTCTGATGGAAATAGATTGCTTACAGCGACCGCAGCGGAAATGGAGTTATCAAAAGATACTCAAAATTTGGTTGCTTATTTTTCTGGTGGCGAAATTATCATTTCAAGAACTCATCGATACGATGGGCGTATTCTGGCATTTACAGATTTGTTGAAAAAAGAAGGTAGAAATGTTTTAACACCTTTTTATTCAGATTTGGGATTATTATCAAGTATTTATAAAACTTACGAAGGTCGTATTGGTGGTGGTGAAATAAAATCCAGGTTGGATTATGACAACCAAATGCAAAAGGATTTTGTTGATATTATAGCACGCGCAGCAACCAAGAAAGTATCCGATATTCATATAGAAGTTGCAGACCAAACAACTGTTTATTTCCGTATGGATGGCAGTATGCAGCCTGTTTTGGAATATAATTCGCAGTGGGGGGAATCTTTTGTTCGTGCTGCTTTTGCATCTGCTGATATTTCAAACTCAAACTATGCCCAAAATGAATATCAATCTGCACAAAAAGATGGACGTACACCACTTCGTGGAACCAAGGATTTGTATCTGCCGGATGGTATAATCGGTATTAGAATGCAGTTTAATCCAATTGCATTCGGCAGTCGATATGTTGTTATGCGATTGTTGTATGATAACCCATCCGAAGGTATAAAAACAGAACAAGAATTTAATGAATATGAACAAAAGCTATTGATGCGTTTGCGTGCATATCCAACAGGTTTGGTTGTTGTTGCTGGTCCAACCAGTTCTGGTAAATCCACAACATTGGTCAGAAATATGTCATTGATGTTGCGTGAAAGAAATTATGAAATTAATTTAATAACAGTTGAAGATCCGGCCGAACAGAAAATATTTGGTGCACACCAGATGCCTGTAGTTAATGCTTCGAACGAAGAACAGCGTGAAGAAAAATTTACCGAAGCACTTGCTGCCGCATTGCGCAGTGATCCAGATACAATGATGGTCGGTGAAATCAGAACTTTGTCTGCTGCACAATTGACTGTCAAAGGCGCATTGTCTGGTCATAATGTTTGGACAACACTGCATGCTAATTCTGCAATGGCTGCATTGACAAGATTATTGGATATTGGTATCGAAGGTTTTAAATTAAAAGATGAAACCATGATGCGTGGTTTAGTATCTATGCGTTTATTCAAAAAACTTTGTCCATATTGTCGCGAAAGATTGGTCGATCACCCAAATCATCCTGCATACAAACGTGTAATGGATGCATTTGGCGAAGTTGGTTTACAACAAGTTTATATTCGTGGGGCAGGTTGCGAGGAATGTCATGGCAGTGGAACAATCGGTCGTATAAAAGCTGGTGAAATAATAATCACTGATAATGAATTCCTGCGTTTGGCATTGTCTGGTGATACAAATGGCGCAACCAAATACTGGTTGGAAAATCTGGACGGTCGCACATTAAAAGAATCAGCAATGGAATTGATGTTACAGGGTATAATTGGGGTCGATGAATTGGAACGCTGGGTTGGATTGTTGGATCAGCCAGGGGTTTATTGATGACTAGACTGGATATTTTATACGCAAAATTTATATTTCGCACAAATACAGAAAAAAGAATGGCAACTTATCGCAAGTTGTCGTCTTTGTTGCGTAATAATTTTACATTGATGGAAGCATTAGGACGTATAGAAAAAATAGAATCCAAGGGTGGTTCAAAACCTGATGAACCATTTGCAATTATAATGCGCCAATGGCAGAAAAACTTGGAACGCGGACAATCATTTCCAGAAGCAACACGTGGATGGGTTCCGCAAAATGAAACTTTACTGTTAACATTGGGTGATGTGTCCAAGCTTTCTATTGCATTAGATAACATAAGTCATGTAACAGATGGAATTGAAAAAATAAAGCGTTCAATAATATCTGCTGTGGCATATCCTTTATTTTTATTAGTTTTGACTTTTGGTATAATTGTTATGGTTGGTTTGTATTTAGTGCCACCATTGCGCGAGGCTGCTGGTAACGATATTATTTGGCGCGGTACAGCATATTCTTTGGTTTGGTTAGCAGATTTTTCAAAAAATAATTGGTATCTTTTTGCACTGGGATTTTTTGGTATTGTTTTATTAATATGGTTTAGTTTGGCAAATTGGTCCGGTAGATTACGTAGTTTTTTTGATAAATTACCACCATGGAATATGTATAAAATTCAAGCGTCTGTTGGTTGGTTAATTTCTTTGTCTGCTATGGTGGCTTCGGGTTGCACAATACCATCAGCAATAAAGATGTTATCAGATAATTCCACTAGATATTTAAGAAGTATTTTAGATCATTCACTTCATTTTATTGCTAATGGAGATAATCTTGGGGTTGCACTTGCAAACACGCGTCGTGGATTTCCAAACGAAGAAATAATAGGTGATTTATCAATTTATGCAGATATGAATGCGTTTGATCAAAATCTTTCTAAGATAGCAAATGATTATCTGGATGAATCAGTAAGACGTGTCAGTTCTATTTCTAATACACTGAACAGTGTTGGTATACTATTAGTATCAGTAATTATAGCATGGGTTGTTTTTGGAACATTTCAAATGCAGGATCAGATAACCGCGGCTTTGACATAACGAATTATATTTAATAAAAAACCGGCATTTTTCCGGTTTTTTATTAAACCATAAATGGCAAATTTTCTAGATTACCTTCTGCTACGCGAACATTTACATCAATCATCATAAATATTGGTTCGTTTATTCTGTTTGCATCATCAGGAAAAATATGTGTAGATAATAAGTGACTGGTATTAACAGACATTCTAGTAACCAAATGATCATCATCCAAAAGTGTATAAATTGGCCCCATGTTTTTTGGTGTATTTTCACCAATTTCATGTTCGTTTTGCGGACAGCGTAAACCATCCAATACTGTTTTTACACGGTTATCAATATCCGTTCTGGCAACACCAACAATTTCAGGGTGCAACATTTGTATATCTAATTCGGCAATCAACTTTAAATTAGGTGTTATAATAGGGTTCCAATCTATACCACCCAGATGACGTGTTGTTATTGGGCTTTTTGTTGCACCAGGCATCATATACTTGCTCAGGTTATTCCAGGGACTATGCTCGATCAATTTTTTTAATTGTGGATGGAACTGCATGCGTATATCAGCGATATGTTGAGCACGTTTTTTAGGATTAGCTAATATGTCCCCGAAATATAGTAATTTGAACTTCATTTTCCAGCCTTTTTTATATAAATTTTTATGCCTTTTCTCTTGCTAATTATACCAAAAATTGCTATGTTTTTTTATATAAAAATTGTCAAAAAAGAAAGGAAAATAAATGGCTGTCAATAACGAGTATACGGGTGATTCGATTAAGGTATTAAAAGGTCTAGAAGCGGTCAAAAAACGCCCTGGGATGTACATCGGTGACGTGGGTGAGGGCGGATCCGGTTTGCATCATATGATTTATGAAGTTGTTAATAACTCTATTGACGAAGCAATGGCTGGATACGCTGATAGTGTTTATGTTTCATTAAATGCTGACGGCAGTGCAACAATTCGCGATAATGGTCGTGGAATACCATTTGATATCAACCATGAAACAGGACGCAGTGCAGCCGAATTGATAATGTGCGAATTGCATGCAGGTGGTAAGTTTGATAACGAGGGTAGTGGCGCATATAAGGTTTCTGGCGGTTTGCATGGTGTGGGTGTATCAGTTGTTAATGCATTGTCAACTTGGTTAGAATTGCGTATTTGGCGTGGTGATGAAGAGGCAACTATGTCTTTTGCTGATGGTATACCAACAGCCGATTTGAAGATTGTGAAAAACAATTCTGGCCGCGCACATGGAACCGAAGTTACATTCCTGCCATCTCCTGAAACATTTGCAGGGACAGTTTTTGATTTTGATACGGTTGAAACTTGGTTGCGCGAACAATCTTATTTGAATGCAAATGTAAAAATAATTTTGGAAGATTTGCGTGGTGGTGAGAAAAAAACACGTGATTTCCATTCGGTTGATGGGTTAAAGGGTTTTGTTAACTATTTAGATAAATCCAAAGAATTGCTGACACGTGATCCAATTCAAATGATAAAACAGACAGAAGATACATATGTCGAAGTTGTTTTACAATGGACTACTGCATATTCTGAAACGTCACTTTGTTTTACAAACAATATTCCAAACCGTGATGGTGGTGTGCACTTGGCTGGGTTTCGTGCAGGGTTAACACGTGCAATTAATAAATACATTGGTGAAAAATCAAATAAAAAAGACATTGCATTATCAGGTGAAGATTTCCGAGAAGGATTAACAAGCATAGTCAGTGTAAAAATGCCCGATCCAAAATTTGGCAGCCAAACCAAAGATAAATTGGTTTCCAGCGAAATTAGACCAGTTGTAGAAAGTACAGTTAGTGAAATGTTGTACGAATACTTGGATGAAAATCCAGCAGTTGCAAAATCAATTATTGATAAAATTATTGAAGCTGCAACTGCTCGCGAAGCAGCACGAAAAGCGCGTGAATTATCACGCAAGAAAACAGGTCCAGATTTAGGTGGTATTCCTGGTAAACTGGCATCTTGTTCTGAAAAAGATCCGGCAAAATGTGAATTATTTATAGTAGAAGGAGATTCTGCTGGTGGTACCGCTAAACAGGGTCGTGATCGTAAAACTCAGGCAATTTTACCGCTGCGTGGAAAGATTTTAAATGTTGAACGTGTTCGCTTTGATAAAATGTTGGGTTCTGACACAATTGGATCATTAATTACAACAATTGGTGCTGGAATTGGAAATGATGATTTTGATATTGAAAAAATGCGTTATCATAAAATCATTATCATGACCGACGCTGACGTTGATGGTCAACATATTCAGACTTTGTTGATGACTTTCTTTTACAGATATATGCCCCAGGCAATAGACAAAGGTTATATTTATGTTGCCAAACCACCGCTTTATGGTGTCAGCCGTGGCAAAACACAAATATATTTGCAAAACCAACGCGAAATGGATGATTACTTGATGGAACAGTTGTCTACTGATGGACTGATTCAAACCAGTGCTGGTGAACAGATTTCTGGTGCAGATTTAAAGCGTTTATTATCTATGATTTTGAATATGAAAAATATTTTAAAACCTTTAGAGAACATAATTCCTTTACGTTTCTTGGAAGCTTTGGCATTGAATAATGTGTTTGGAAATGAAAATTCACAAACATATGCAGCAGCAGAAAAAATGCTGGATGCCCAAGAATTGGAATTTGAAAAAGGTTGGAAAATATCCAGTGATCTAGAGGGATTGAAAATATCACGTACATTAAGAAGTGTTGCAGAAGTTTATGTTTTACCTCGTGATAAAATGGATTCTGCAGAGGTTCGTTCATGGGAACGTATGACAGGACGTGATGAATTGGTTTCAACATTTTCCGCACCTGTTGAATTGCGTGTAAAAAATAAATCACAAAAGATTTGGGGTGCTTTAAAATTGTTGTCCACAGCATTCGAATACGCACAAACTGGATTAAAAATTCAAAGATACAAAGGTTTGGGTGAAATGAATTCAGAACAATTGTGGGAAACAACTATGGATCCAAATCATCGCAGTTTGTTCCAGGTTCGTGTATCTGATGCATCAAAGGCTGATGAAGTGGTTTCAATGCTGATGGGTGATATTGTTGAACCTCGTCGCGATTTTATTGTTGAAAATGCATTGTCAGCAAATATTGATGCATAATAAAAATTTCGGGTGATAATGTTCACATCAAAATGGTTTTTTGAATTGGAAAAAAATCTGCGTGATGCAGGCTTGGATTCCGATTCAAAAACATTTGATGAAATTAAACTGGATCTGAAAAATAAAAAATTTTTATCACCTGATGAATTTGCAACCCAATGTGCGTATGTAATTTTGGCAGGTGGTTTTTCACAAAAAACAGCCAAAATAAAACATGCCGAGGTTATGAATTATATCAAATCAGCCGGTAAATTGGTCAATCAACAAGATTTGTTGAAAATATTTAATAATAAAAATAAAACATCTGCAATTTTGAAAATTTGGCAAAACAGGAATGATTTTTGTTTTGGTTATTACAGTAATAACGATTTGGATTCTAAATTGTCATATCTATCAAAACTACCACATATTGGAAAAATCACAGCAAATCATCTGGCACGTAATCTGGGTGAAAATATTGTTAAATATGATATTTGGATTCAACGTTTGGGCGTTCTGTACAGCGGAAATATTGGCATGGCAGAAAAAATAGATAATGGAAATTTGAACCCTGATATTAAAAAAGTTTGTGATGATATGTTTTTCGAATTGGAAAATAAAACAGGTCTGCCCCGCGGATACATTGATGTTGTGTTGTGGAAAGCGTGTCAAAGTGGGTTTATAAAATTATAAGGATTTTGAATTGTCACAAATAAAAGTTCGTTTTGCCGAAGAAAAAGATATGAAAAATTTATCTGATTTATTGTTATCTTTTGAAAATTATTTTTGTGAATTAGACCATGTAAACAAAAAGAAAGTTTATGTAACTGAAAATAAATTATTAGAAATGCATTTTTCTGATAATAAATTTATGCGAACCTTTATAGCAGAACAAAATGGTCATATAGTTGGTTCAATAAGTTTTTATAGAGGATTTTTATTTGAAGATCCACCATGCAGTGTTTTACATTTTCCAGAAATGTTTGTTTTGCCAGAGTTCAGAAATACAGACGCTGTTCAAAAACTTCTGCTATCCGTACGGGCACTTGCAAAAAAAGAAAGAATAAACAAATTGGTGTTTTCTGTATATGGTTTAAATAAAGATGTCAGAAACCATTATGAAAAATTAAACGCTAAATATTTTACTGATGAGAATGAACATTTTATGTTTTTTGATGTGGATTAAAAATGAACGTAAAAATAGAAGAATCTTGGAAAATGGCATTATTAGATGAATTTGATAAAGATTATTTTATCAAATTGACTGATTTTGTGCGCAGCGAATATATATCTGGTAAAACTGTGTACCCGGCGCCTATCAACATATTCAACGCTTTTAATCTTTGCCCATTGGACCAGGTCAAGGTTGTAATAATAGGCCAAGATCCATATCATGAACCTGGCCAAGCACACGGATTGTGTTTTTCGGTTCAAGATGGTATTTCATTGCCACCATCGCTACAAAATATTTACAAAGAAATTGAAAATGATTTACGACGAAAAAGCATAACAAATGGTGATTTAACTAAATGGGCCGAGCAGGGAGTATTATTATTAAATTCCACTTTGACTGTTCGTGCACATGCAGCTGCATCACATGCAGGACATGGTTGGGAACAGTTTACTGACAGTGTTATTCGAGCTTTATCAAAACGTAAAAATTTGGTTTACCTGCTGTGGGGATCATATGCCCAGAAAAAGGCCGAAATTATAAACCAGGATGAAAATTTGATATTAAAAAGTGTTCACCCTTCGCCATTATCTGCACATCGAGGATTTTTTGGAAATCATCATTTTTCAAATACAAATGAATATTTGATTGCCCATGGCAAAAAACCAATAAACTGGTAATTAGAAATTATATCCAAAACCCAGTCCCCAAAAATTATAAGAATAGTTTTGTGGATCTGTGCTGCCGTTTGAAAAATGCTGCATAAATAATTCACACATTGTATTTTTTGAAATCCTGTAACCAGCAAGCAACTTGAATCCGGATAATAATTTTGTTCCTATACGTTCGTTTTCCTGACCCTGGATACCAACACCAATTCCGGTGGCAAAGTAAAATTTATCAGTGTTATACAACATAATATCTTCGGATATGAAAGCGATTTGTTCCGAATATTCCGTCCAATTCCATTCAAAGGTTTTTGTATAATCCCTGTATTGGTATTTTTTTCCATAACCAATCGTCTGAATTATATTCAGAGATTTTCTAGCAGGCATACGAAAAAATTCAGTTGGTTGTGAATACTGAATTTGAATCATGTTAAATGGAACTGGATTATCTGGCATAGATATTAAACCAAAAGAATTTACACCCTGACCCAGGTTAAACATAATTTGGTTTCTGTTATCATTAAAAAAAGGATTTTCATCGGCAAACGCCGGTACAGCGAATAAAAAAGTAGCTATAAACGGCACAATTGATTTATACATAGACTAAATTATACATTTTTTTTATAAATAATACAACCAAGTATAAATTCACAATTGATTTTTGTTTTTTGAATGTTATAATTGGGCGCATGGCGGGTTAGCTCAGTGGTAGAGCAAGGCAATCATAATGCTTGGGTCGGGGGTCCGAATCCCTCACCCGCTACCAATATTTAACCGGATTTATTCCGGTTTTATTTTTATACTTCTATTTTATTAAATACAGATTTATTATCATCTAATATAGAAAGAGAGGCATCTTTTATTGAAAAATACCACCCATGTAGTTTTAGCTCATTTTTTTTAACTTTTTCGATAATCCAAGGAAAAGTCATCAAATTGTTAATAGAAAGCTTTATACCTTCTTGTTCACAAAAAAGATATTTATCTTCTATATTTTCTGGGATTTTATTTTTTATCTCTGCATGAGATTTTACCCAATCTGTTATAAAACTAAACTTATTATCCATATCAATATTATTATTAAGAAGTGCCTTGATTCCACCACAATCAGAATGGCCTAAAACAACGATATGTTTAACCCCAAGATAATTTACAGCAAATTCCAAAGCAGCACTGGTTCCATGTTTACTATTCCATTCTGGTTGATATGGTGGAACAATATTTGCCACATTTCTTACTACAAATATGTCACCCATTTCTGCATTAGTAAGAATTGCAGGGTCCACACGTGAATCGCTGCAAGAAATTATCAGCGTTTTTGGATTTTGGGAATTTTGTATATCATCAAAAATATTATTATTGTTCGTAATAAAATTTTCTTTATAAAACTTTTTATAACCTTCAATAAGTTTTTTAACTTCAGCCATTTTTTTCCTTTTATCTATTAATATATAATTTTGATTGATACTTTTAGCAAGTTCAAAATATAAAATTATTGATTTTTCCGTTCTTGCATGTATAATTCAAGCCATTGCCCGCATAGTATAGTGGTAGAACAGGTCCTTGGTAAGGACCAGGCGCAAGTCCGATTCTTGCTGCGGGCACCATTAAATAATTCCTTGAAATTAACAAAAATAGATGTAAAATTTATAGTAGTTTAGTGTTGACCCGATTAACGACCGGCGAGCAAAACAAAAAACTTAACAAAGTTATAAGCCAGGGTGGCACCGCGCAGAGCAAATCTTGCGCCCCTGAGATTAGATTAAAAAATCGGTGCTAATAAATCCAAACCAGATTTTTGCACCATAAACAAGAGGTGCAGGTTATGAAGCTTGTATTGTGTGGCGGTGGTGAAATAGGCCGACCAAAAATAGATAAAGACACTGATGAAATTACCGGCTTTTATCCAATGGAAACTATTTCTATTGATAGAAAAATTATAGAGCTTTCTGGTAAGAGAAATCCAAGACTGCTTTTTTTACCCACTGCAACCGAAGGAATGGGTAAATTACGCGAATGGGCCGGTTACGACAAACAGATGTATCCATATGAATACACAGTACGTGAATATTTTGGAAAAAAGTTTGGGGCAATAGTTGATACTTTATATTTGATAGATGAAAATCCCACAGATGACGAAATTAGGAAGAAAATTTCAGATACTGATATTTTTTATGTTGGTGGTGGGAATACTCGTCAATTGATTACGGCTTGGAAAAAACGTGGTGTGGATGTCTTATTAAAAGACGCTATTGCACTTGGAGCGGTTGGTGCAGGGGTCAGCGCAGGTGCAAACTGTTGGTGCAGATATTGCAGTACAGACAGTGCGGCAATAGAAAAAGGATTAGATAATGGAACAAACCTTGAAATTATGTCTTGTATGGATGCAGCTCCAATTCTTTTTACACCGCATTGTGTACGAGAACCCCTGCGAAAAACGTTTACAAAAAAGATGATCGAAACGGAATACAAAGATCAAATGGCTATATGTTGTGACGATTTATCGGCATTAATTGTTTGTGGAGATGATATTTCTGTTGTATCAGAAAATGAAGAAAGATCAGCAACAAAAATATATTTCAAAAATGGCCAGATTATAGAAGAAAAAATAAACAAGACATTAGTGCAAAATTGCACACAAAAGGGGATGTAAAATGTTATCATTGGAATCAAAATATCGCACACATACATGTGGTGAGTTAACTACAAAAAATGTTGGCGAAAATGTAATTTTATCTGGTTGGGTTCATCGTAAACGTGACCATGGTGGGTTAATGTTTATCGACCTGCGTGATAACTATGGAATTACCCAGATTGTTTTTGATGGTGGTGATGCGAATTTGGAAAAAATCCATCCGGAATCCGTAATCATGGTTTCTGGTAATGTTGTTGCCCGTGAAGCGTCTGTTGTTAATGATAAAATACCAACAGGCGGAATAGAAATTCAGGCTGCAAAATGGGAAATTTTAACAAACGCAGACGTTTTACCATTCCAGGTATTCGGTGATGACGGCAGTGTTTCTGAAGATTTACGTTTAAAATATCGTTATATTGATTTGCGTCGCGAATCATTACATAAAAATATTTTGTTCCGTAACAATGTCATTAAATTTTTGCGTGATGAGATGTGGAATTTAGGATTTTCTGAATTCCAAACACCGATTTTGACAGTTTCCAGCCCAGAGGGTGCGCGTGACTATATCGTACCAAGCCGCAATCACCATGGTATGTTTTATGCGCTTCCTCAGGCACCGCAACAGTTTAAACAATTGATTCAGATTTCTGGATTTGATAGATATTTCCAAATTGCACCTTGTTTTCGTGACGAAGACTTGCGAGCTGACAGATTGTTGGAATTTTATCAATTGGATTTGGAAATGTCTTTTGTCGATTTGCGTGATATTCAGGCAGTTGGTGATGTAATTATGCCAGCAATGGTACGTAAGTTTGTTCCAGATGCAAAAATAGCATCTGAAATACCACATATACCTTTTGACGAAGCTATGTTGAAATATGGCAGTGATAAACCTGATTTACGTAACCCAATTGAAATAACCGACGTTACTGAAATATTCCGTGGCAGTGATTTTGGAATTTTTGCAGATGCTATTGAAAACGGCAGTGTTGTTCGTGCAATTCCTGCGCCGAATTCTGCTGCTCAGCCACGCTCTTGGTTTGATAAGCTGGGTGACTATGCAGTCAAAGAATTAGGATTGGGTGGTTTGGGATATATTATTTTTGCAGACGAAGCCAAGGGACCAGTTGCTAAAAAATTGGATGCAGAACGTATTGAAAAACTGCATAAGATTGCAGGTGAAAATTCATCTATCTTCTTTGTGTGTGATAAAGTTAATGCCGCTGCCAAAGCAGCTGGAAAACTGCGCACAAAACTGGGTGAAGATTTGAAATTGATAGACGAAAAAGAATTCCGTTTTTGCTGGGTCGAAGATTTCCCTATGTATGAACTGAACGAAGAAACAGGAAGTATTGATTTTGGACATAATCCATTTAGTTTGCCCAAGGGCGAGTTAGACGGTGATCCATTAAAAATCAAAGCAAACCAGTTTGATATGGTTCTGAACGGAGCCGAAGTTTGTTCTGGCGGTTTGCGTAATTATAATCCAGAAACAATGATAAAAGCCTTTGCAATTGCTGGATATGGTGAAGATGTTGTCCGCGAAAAGTTTGGCGGAATGTATGCAGCGTTTCAATACGGTGCACCACCACATGGCGGATGTGCATTTGGAATAGACAGATTAATTATGATTATGTCTGGTGCAGAAAATCTGCGCGAAGTTGTTTTGTTCCCAACCAATCAACGTGGTCAGGATTTGATGTTAGGCGCCCCGAGAGAGGTAACCGAGCAACAATTGCGTGAAGTGCATATTCAGATTCGTAAAAAGAACTGATAATTAAAACCGACCATTTGGTCGGTTTTTTATTATAAGAATATCAGCCTATTTAATACTTATCAAATTTGCGATAAAATTATAGTGCAAAGGGATAGTAGTTTGATCGATATTCTGACTGATTTATCACAAAAATTAAACCTGACGTCATACCAAATATGCGTGATAGAAAAGAACTATTACAAATATAATCTAAATAGATTGGTACAGCAGGGTGGGCTTTTGTATGCCCCTTATCGCTGCGATTATGTTGGTAATTTACAAGATGTAATTTCAAAATTGTTTTGCGGGCAACGCGCTGATTTAATAGGCCAAGATAGAATGTTGGTAATAAATAAACGCGGTATAAAAGTTTATAATGACGGTTGTTTTTCTGCTTGTATAAATGGTGAAAAATACCAAGGCGATGCTTTTGGGAATCCAATAGAAAAAAGCAATTGTATCAGGATAGTTTAGAATTTTTCATGTGTATCTGCAAAATCACGCAAAAAATCTGGATCAAAATTTGTCATTATTTGGGATAGTGAATAGTTGCGTTTACCGTCGGGACTTATTTTTATATTTATCTGATCTGGTGATGGCGAAGTTCCACGTAAAACTAAATTCATATCGACCATCATTTTTCCGCTGTTAATTTCCATCTTTCCGGCAGCATCTGCCCTGTACATTGATATTACAAATGGCTTGGTGCTGATAAAATCACCATGATTGTAAGTTCCAATTAATCTAATTTTCTTAACTTTGCTTTTACCAGATTCTATTGCATTTGCAATTGCATTTTCAGCATTCATAGAAGTTATATTTTGTGCATTTGCATAAAAGTTATCTATACCCATACCATTTAATATTCCACCGTCAAATGATAAGTCCAAGTCACCAGTCAGATTATTCCAAATATCATAAGATATTTTACCATTTGTTGATAATTCAGCCTGGGCTGTTATAACTGTGTCTTCAATATTCAAAGGCATGATAGCAGAAAGCAATTTTCCGGGCACATCAAATCGATTTAGTTGTAATGTAATGTTGTAATTATTTTGATCTTTTGTTATGTTTGCCAACAAATTTCCACGCATAGAATCCGTTATTGAAAAAGTCTGTTCATGCCCAGATTTTAGTGCATACACAAAATTAGTGAATTGATTTCCATTATAAATAATCATACCCGCAGACAAAGATATATTAACACCCAAACCAAAAGGTGCAGTTAATGGATCACCTGTCAAATATTGATTTTCTTCGAAGTTATCAACAAATTTTTGGCTGGTAAAAGTATCCAGGTTTAACAAATCCGTTTTCAAAGTTATATTGTTATCGATTACACTTCCTGTGAAAATATGACCAGCAACTTTTATTTTCAAGTCGGATATGTTGCTGTTGTGATAATTACCAGATACAGTGTATGCCATATTATCGTTCAAAAATCTTAAATCTGATTTTGGAAACCAATCTTTTATATCATTTCCATTGATTGAAAAATAATCAGGTCCAATTGTAAGTTTTATTTTACCGTCGTTTGGTTCAAAAAACAAATCATTGGAAGTCCATGTAAAATCGCCCGGTTCTTTTATCAAGTATTCAGGTAAAAATTTTAAGTCAATTCCCATCCATAATAATGTTTTGTTTTTAACAAATTCATAATGTGGGGTTATCACAGAATCGTTCAGCTCTATTGTTCCACCTGCGTCAGCGAATTCAAATTTAATCAGACCTGTTTTTCCTAATTGTCCCAACTCTTTTAGAATTACTTTTTTTTCAGGCATATTTTTATCTGATTTTATAAACATTTCAAATTTTTCTGGATGTACGCTGATATTACCATAATAGTCACCGTGCTTAAATTCAGAACAATTCCAATTTTCCCAATCACCAGAAAATTTACAGAAAGTGTTTGTGCCGTGAAGTTTCATATTTATTCCCAAATCCTGGGCACCATTTACATTAATTTCCCCACCATTTATAACAATGTCGTCCGCAATAATTTTATTTATTTCCAATTTTGATTTTGTTCCCATTGCCTGTACTTGTATATGTTTAAACATTCTGTTGCCCAGTTTCAAATTACCACGCAGGTCTAAATCAAACTTGGTATCAAAAAACACAGATGTTTGTTTTAACAAGAAGGATATATCAAAATTTATATTATCTGAATAAAGTGTTATTTCACGATGTCCGTCATCTGATACTTTTATCTCTCCGGTAAAGTCACCACCATTTATATCATAAAACCTGAATCCAGATTTTCCATTCCATTCAAATTTTGTAGTCAATTTTACAGATTTATGAATTTTTGGTTCTGAGAAATTAAATAAAATATTTGGATTATCTGTATTTACAGACAATGTGCCACTGGCGCTGCCGTCTGAATACAAACGACCAGATATTTCTAATTCATCAGTTTTGTTTTTTATATCAAATTCATCTCCGTTCGAATAAAAATCATATTTGTGCCCATCGGCGCGTACTGTGCCGTTCAGCAAGCCATTATACAATATTCCATTTATTATCTTGAAGTCTTTGTTCATAAAATGAAAGACAGAATTTTTTATTTCGACTCGGTTTTTAAAGTTTGGAGAAGACAAACTATCTAAACTCAAATTTGCCCCAGATACAAAAAAGCTACCAGATAGATTTGCAGATTGCAGATTAAAAAGTTTTGAAACAGGAATTTCAAATCCAAAAGTATCAATAGTTCCATTTGGAAGTTTTATATCATGCGCTATTATTGTTGCACGTCCCAACAGACTGAAGTTTATATTTCCTTCAATCTTGGCGTCCATTCCAGTTTGTCCAATTATGGTACTTTCCAGCATGGGTTTCATATTATTTAGATTGATAAAAGGTGGAATAATTACCAGTCCCAAAGCAACCGCTGCAAAAGCAGATAATACAAACCAAAAAATACGGCGTTTATGACGCGGTTTAAGCTTTTTCAAACTATCTCTCTCTTTCCTTGTATTTTGATTATAATGAATTATATTTGTCTTTGTGAATAAAAAAATGTTTGATCTTCAAAGTAATTACAAACCAACCGGTGACCAGCCTGGTGCAATTGCAGAATTGACTGATGGTTTAACTGATGGTAAAAAATCCCAGGTTTTATTGGGGGTTACCGGTTCTGGAAAGACTTTTACAATGGCAAATGTTATTGCAAATCTGGGGCGACCAGCGTTAATAATGGCACCCAATAAAATCTTGGCAGCCCAGCTTTATACAGAAATGAAAAGTTTTTTCCCAAATAACCATGTCGAATATTTCGTTTCTTATTATGATTATTACCAGCCAGAGGCATATATGCCAACAACCGATACATACATCGACAAAGATGCTTCTATCAATGAACAACTGGATCGTATGCGACATAGTGCAACACGTGCCATGTTGAATGATAGGGATGTTATTGTTGTATCCAGTGTTTCTTCAATTTATGGTATGGGTTCTCCAGAACAGTATGCTAGTATGAAAATGGTTATAAATTTGGGTGATAAAATCAGTGCCAAGGATGTAATGCGTGGGCTGGTTGAAATACAATATAAAAGAAATGACGTTGCATTTGATCGTGGTGATTTTCGTGTCCGTGGCGACAGTTTGGATATATTTCCATCGCATTCCCAGGATCGTGCATGGAAACTGTCCTTTTTTGGTGATGAAGTTGAAGAAATTTGGGAATTCGATACATTGACAGGTGCCAAGTTGCAACAGATGGACAGAATTGCCATTTACCCAAATACCCACTATGCAACCCCACAACCAACTGTTTTACAGGCAATCGGTCAGATTAAGCATGATTTGAAAGAAAGATTGGAATACTTTCACGAAAATATGAAATATGTAGAAGA
>ENA-UOWO01001548-UOWO01001548.1-activated-sludge-metagenome-genome-assembly--contig:-NODE-1548-length-30314-cov-11.041839_pt1 | contig 30314 bp, 27 predicted proteins | sample MGYA00238148_ERZ761564 | MGnify/ENA primary metagenome ERZ761564 (study PRJEB28885, sample SAMN05720194) | activated sludge metagenome | isolation source: Anaerobic digester | place: USA...
ACCCGGTAAAGGGCCAAAGTACCTCAGGGATATTTATACTGCCGTCTTTGGTCTGGAAGTTCTCCAAAATAGCGAGAAGAACCCGGTCGGTGACGACAGTGGAATTAAGGATGTGGACAAAAGAATTTTGGCCGTCGATTTTGACTTTGGTGTTGAGGCGACGGGCCTGATAATCAGTACAGTTGCTACAGGAACCGGTTTCTTTGTATTCATCAAGACCGGGAAACCAAGTATTGAGATCATACATCCGACGGTTTGGCTGGGGTAAATCACCCGTACAATTGCGCATTACCTGATAAGAAAGACCTAAATCTTTTAATATTTCTTCTTCAATGGAAAGCATTTCGAGACACATAGCGTCAGAAACTTTAAGGTCAGGTAGAGTAAATACATTCATTTCCACTTTATTGAAAAAATGAACCCGAAGCATTCCCTTCATATCTTTGCCGTAAGTCCCCGCCTCGCGACGAAAACACGGTGAATAATTGACGTATCTAAGGGGTAAAACACTTAAATTTAAAATTTCATTTTGATGATATGGGACAACGGCATGCTCAGAGGAACTGATAAAAATCAGGTCATCTTCGGGAACAGAATAATAGGCGCCAAATAAATTTTTATTGCTGGCGTAACCGCACTGCCATTCGGTTTTGGATTTAATCATCGCCGGCGGAATCATGCCAATAAAACCCATAGCGGTCAATTTTTTGAAAGCATAAAACATCAAAGACATTTCAAGCACTGCTCCCTGGCCTTTAAAATAACCAAACCGAGAACCGGAAACTTCAGCCGCCTTTTTGACATCGAGAATATCAAGAGCCTCACCTAAATCAAGATGGTGCTTTGGAGTAAAATCAAAAACGGGTTTTTCACCGACTGTTTTCCAAACTACATTTTCGGAATCATCTTTGCCGACAGGAACATCATCAGCGGGAAGATTAGGAACTTCTTCAAGAAGAGTATTTAAATCGGTTTCTACAATGTTTAATTTTTCCTCAAGATCTTTTAATTGAGTCTTTAATTCTTTTCCGGTAGATATTTGCTCGTCACTGGGTTTACCACTAAAAGACTTGGAAATTTGATTTTGCGCCGCTCTAATTTTTTCGACTTCACCCAGTAGTTCACGATATTTTTTGTCTTGATCTAAGATTTTTTCTAAAATAGAAACGTCTTTTTGACGATTTATTAAGGCCCTTTTTACGAGATCCGGTTGTTGTCTTAAGAGATTTATATCGATCATGAGATGGGCTTATTTTAGCACAATTAGAGGCACTTTTCTCCGCAAGTTTTTCCTAACAATTTATATCTAAATATATCTTACGCACTCAGTGTGTCTCTAATTATATAAATTATTACCATAAGATAGGATATAAATAAAAACAAAGTCTAAAGCCTAAAGTCTAAAAAAGAAATCTTATAATTTAATTTCCGAGGCTATTTTCCGCATTGATTCTAAACAAATTTCAATAAATTTCTCAAGGGGAATAGCTAATTTATCTGCATCTTGACACAAAATTATTTCATCGCGGCGAGTACCGGCGGCAAAGCGGGGTTCTTTTAAAAACCTTTTTAAAACAGAAGATACTTTAACGTCTAACAATTTTTTACTGGGGTAAACCAGAGCCACGGCGACAATAAGACCGGTCAATGAATCAGCACAGCGAATAGCCCATCCCGCTTTATTGGCGGGTAAACCGGTTGAAGCACAGTGATCTTTGACGATACGATCAACAACCGGAGAAATTTCTAGACTAAACTTTGCCAGTACTTCCTGAGTTTTTGCCGGATGAGTTTCTTTGGTCCCCCCGGCATAATCAATGTCGTGTACCAGACCGGCTAAAGTCCATTCATCCCGACTCGGCTCCTCTGCCCCTAATTGATTATTTAACTTGAGATAATCGTAAATACCGCCCAGACAAGCTTCCAGAGCCAGGGAATGATAAAAAATGTTAGTTTCTAAATTTGCTTTTACCGCGTCATAATACTTTTGCCGATCCATATTTTATTCCTCTCTTCGCATGGCGGGGAAGAGAATAACGTCCTTAATAGTGGGAGAATCGGTTAAAAATTGAGTCAGACGATCGATACCGAGACCCCAGCCGGCGGTGGGAGGCATGCCGTACTCGAGGGCACGAATATAATCGGTGTCGAGCTGTTCAGCTTCAGCTTTGCCTTTTTTAGCTAAGGCTTCTTCACTGAGCCAGCGATCGGATTGATCCCGAGGATCGTTCAACTCATTGTAAGCTTTGAGTAACTCGGTCCCACAGACTAAAAGCTGAAAAGAAGCAATACGACGAGGATCATCTGCTTTTCGTTTGGCCAAAGCAATCATTTCCGAGGGATAGTCAGTGATAAAAACCGGACCAATTAAAAATGGACGGACATATTCTTTGTAAAGAGCATCAAAATAAGCGCCAAGACCGACTAAATCCTTTAAATCTAATTTAATATTTTTATCTTTTAATGAATTTTTAAAATCAGTTTCATTTTTGATAGTGTCAATGTCGATACCAGTTTTTTGGAAAATGGCATTACGAAAAGTTAGTTTTTTAATGTCTTTGGAAAAATCTAATTCCTGATTTTGAAATTTAATTTTTAGATCTCCTTTAATTGTTTTGATAATGTGTCTAATAAGCTCCTGCGTAAACTCCATCAGAACTTCATAATCAACATAGGCCCAGTAAAATTCAATTTGAGTAAATTCGGGATTGTGAAAACGGGAAACACTTTCGTTTCTAAAATCCCTGGCAACCTCATAAACTTTTTCAAAACCACCAACAATTAGGCGTTTTAAATAAAGTTCGTTGCTAATACGCAGATACATATCCTGTCCAAGTTCGTGATGACGAGTGATAAAGGGTTTGGCCGAAGCACCGCCATAAACCGGCTGAAGGACAGGAGTTTCGACTTCAATAAAGCCATGATCATCTAAAAATTTTCTTAAAGTGGTCAGGATTTTACTCCGAGTTAAAAATACCTCCCGAGACTCGGGATTGACGATGAGGTCAACATAACGCTGACGGTAACGTTCTTCAATATCGGTAAGACCATGCCATTTTTCAGGTAATGGCCGAATATTTTTTGCCAGTATTTGAAAATCAGAGACCTTTAAAGTAATTTCACCGGCCTGAGTTTTGAATATTTCGCCAGAGGCCGAAATTATATCGCCGATATCAAATAGTTTGGTTAAATCAAATTTCTCTTTTAAAATATCACTTTGAAAAAATAGCTGAATTTTACCTGTTCTGTCGACTAAATCACCAAAAAGTATTTGACCATGGCCACGAAGACTCATCAGGCGACCGGCTAAAACGACATTTTGGCCAAGCATATTTTGAGCTTCGAGACAGTTATTTTTTGACTTTAAATTTGGTTGAGGATAGGCATCTAAACCAAGCGACTTTAACTTTTCGAGCTTATCAAGACGAATTTGTCTTAAATCGGACATGACCTATTTTATCAAGCAATAGAAACAATTTTGTAGGTTAGTTTGCCGACAGGAGCGTCAACCTCAAATTCCTCGTTGACTTTTTTCCCGATTAAGGCCAGACCAAGAGGAGACTGAGAAGATATTTTACCGGAAGATGGATCAGCCTCTAGCTCACCAACAACATAAAAAATTCTTTCAGAGTTTCCCGATATTTTTATTTTAACCTTTGAGCCAACCTGAACGGTATTAGAATTATTTTTTCCGGAAATAATCTCAAAATTTTCCAAAACAGACTCAATCGAGGCAATTTTAGAGTTTACAACTTCGAGCTCAGCTTTTAATTGAGAAGCCAAAGAATCCTCTCCCGATTCATCCGGCTGAGCAACTTCTTCAATTTCGGTAATGAGACGGTCAGCCCGATCTTTTAAACTGGCTAGTTCAGAAACTAACTGTGCGTGACCTTCCTTGGTTAGTTGATTCTTTGTCATAGCTTTAAACTAAAAGCCCTCAGCAGTAATGATTCTGAGGGAATTAATGAGTGACAAGTTAATTTTTTGTCACAGGTGATATGGTAAACTAGAAGGTAAAAATTGTCAAATATAAGTGTTAAATTTTTTTAGGGTAGTTCCAAAAAAGCGTAAGGTTAGGGTAAATAAATCTAATGGTTTACTTTACTCAAATCCCCCAACCTCAAAAAGAGTCATTTTTTATTTTGGAAATATTTTATTTTTAGGAGCCATAATTTACGGAGGATATTTATATACACCCTTTTTAAAAGCTTTTTATGACTACAAGTTCATCAAAACAGAAACTAAGGTTGAAACAATTGACAAGCAAAAAATAGAAATACAACAATCTGACGAATTTTTTATTCAAATTCCAAAAATACTAGCTTTTTCTAAAGTAATCGAAAATGTGTCTCCTTTTGATCAGGCCGAGTATCTAAAAGTCCTGAAACAAAATCTAATCGCTCATAGCAAAAATAGTGATAGCCCCGGAAGTGGTATCGGAAAAATGACCTACGTCTTTGCTCATTCTTCGATCCGAGAAATTGAGGACGTAAGGAACAATCCTGTTTTTTATTTGCTGGGAGAGCTTGAACTTAATGATGATATTTTTATAAAATATCACGGCCAGGAATATAAATATCGGGTTTATGATAAAAAGGTGGTCAAGCCAAATCAGGTTGAATTTTTGAATTACCGAGATGAAAATAAAGAATTACTCATCCTCCAAACTTGCTGGCCAATTGGCACTGACTGGAACAGATTATTAATTTTCGCTGAATTAATAACATGATTTTAGATTTATCCTTAAATCAGGTTAATCACGATTACTGGGAAGACCTGAAAAAGGTGCTTGAAAAGCATAAGATTGATACCGAAAAAATAAAAATCGCTTTTGATTTTGCCTATAAAGCTCACGAGGGTCAAATTAGAGAGTCGGGAGAACCTTATGTTTCACATCCGGTTTGGGTGGCAAAATTAATAGCTCAAATGGAAATTGGTCAAGAAGCGGTAATTGCGGCTCTACTCCACGACTGCCTAAAAAAAACTTCAGCGACAATTGAAGAAATTGATGAAAAATTTGGGGATGAGGTGGCTTTGCTTGTCTCGGGACTAAGTGAGGTTCAAAATAAAACCACCGGTAAAAATATTGACAACACTAATGTCGAGATTTTTAGAAGATTTCTATTTTCTTCGGTGGATGATGTTCGAATTTTAATTATCCGACTGGCCGATAAACTTCATAATGGCTTGACCATCGACAGTATTCCGAAGGAAAAACAAATCGAATATGCCAAAAGAGTAATGGGAATTTATGCCCCCATTGCCGAATATGTGGGATTGCATTATTTCAAAAAAAGACTCGATGATATTGCTTTTAGGATTCTCTATCCAAAGGAAGCTGCTGAGCTAAGCGAAGAATTAAAAAAACAAGAAAAAGACGAAATTAAGGCGGTAACTCTCGTTAAAACAGAAATTGAGGAAATGCTTAAAATTAATAATATTAATAATTTTGAAATTCAAAGCCGAATCAAAAGCCTGTACAGCACTTATTTGAAAATTAAAAGAAAAAAAGTGGATAAAATTGGTGATAGGGTGGGGATCCGTATCTTAACTGATACTGTCAGTAGCTGCTATACAATTCTTGGTCTTCTACATGCTCGTTACAAATATTTACCTGATGAATTTGATGATTATATTTCCACTCCAAAATCAAACGGCTATCGTTCTATCCAAACAACGTTGAACTGGAAAAATAAGATAACAGTTGAAGTTCAAATTAGAACGAGACAAATGCATGAATTTAATGAGTTTGGTCCGGCATCTCACATTGCTTATAAACTAGGGAAAAATAGCGAAAGCGGTCTCGGAATGGACTGGGTTAAAGATCTAGTTAAATGGCAAAAAAGTGATAACAGTGTTAATAATTACAAGATAAAAGTGCTTAGCCGCTATGTTTATGTCTTTACCCCAAAAGGAGACACGATTCAGCTGCCAAAAGGATCAACTGCTCTCGATTTTGCCTATCGAATTCATACCGATCTCGGGGACCATTGCCACGGGGCTAAAGTAAATAATAAAATGGTTCGAATTGATCAAAAATTAAATAGCGGTGATGTCGTCGAAATATTAACCACAAAAAATAAGAATGTTTCTAAAAATTGGCTGGATATTGTAACCACAAGCTTCGCCAAGGAGCACATTAGAAAAATAACATCAGACTGGGAGAGATTTGCGGATTAATTCCTGACGATATTTATTGGCAAAACGGTGAGCTTCATCCCGAAGTTTCATCAATAAAAGCAGGGCTTGAGATTTTGGCGGAAGGTTCATTTCTACCCAAGAATCTCCATTTTTAATAACTATAGTTTCAATTCTTTTAGCTAGGCCGATTAGGGGAATGGATTGCTTCGCTTTGCTCGCAATGACGTTGTCAACAGCAGACACCTGTGGCTTTCCTCCATCAACCACAATTAAATCAGGAATCCCCCACTCGGGGTGCCGGAGACGACGGTAAACAACTTCTTTCATCATCAGAGGATCATTAGATTGCCACGTCGCATCGCTCCTCGCAATGACTTTATTAAATTTGTTTTTGATTTTAAATTTTTTATATTCATTTTTATCAATCTCACCATTTTGCCAGACAACCATGGAGCCAACAAAATAATTAAATCCCATCTGGGAAATATCAAAGCATTCAATCCGGTTAATATTTTTAATATTTAAATATGGCTTCAGAGTCGTCTCCAAACTTTCAATGGCTTGGCTTTGTTTATCCTCTGGTAAATTTATATCGGCGTATAAATTTTTTAAAGATTGCCAACCGGAAACTATGTAATTTAAAGAATCAATTTGATTTTTTAAAATTAAAGCGTTTTCATAATTCTCTGATTTGGAGGCAATTTTCATTTCCCTATTTAGAGAATGGAGAAGTGATTTAAAATGTCCATTTAATATTTTTTTAATTTTTATAATATTTTGATGATATCTTTTGGGGTCAGGACTAGGCCCCGGACAAAGACCAAGGTGGCAATATAAACATTTTGTTTTAGGATGAGTTTCTTGACTTCGATAGGGAAAGATGCGACGAATGGTTTTTAAAAGAGACTTAACTGAGGAGGCGTCAGGAAAGGGGCCGTAAATATCGGCATTTTGGGGTAAATTACTGGAATGAGCCGTAAAAATTATAGGGATTTTTGTTTTAGAAATACAAATGTAAAGATATGATTTATTGTCCCTAAGCTGGGAATTATATTTGGGGTGATATTTTTTGATGAGAGACGATTCTAGAATTAAAGCCTCAATTTCGGAGTTAACTGTTTTTGTCTCGATACTGGCAATTTGAGAAACTAAAATTTTAGTTTTTGGACCAAGGGCATCATCTCGCTGAAAATATTGGGAAACACGTTTTTTTAAATTGATGGCCTTGCCAACATAAATAATCTCCCCGGCTAAATTCCGGTATATATAACAGCCCGATGTTTCAGGAAGATTTTTTAGATCGATCATAATATTTTTTTAAATATTGGCCGGTGTAGGAACGGGTAACTTCGGCGATATCGGCGGGAGTACCAGTAGCAACAACTTCCCCACCTTTATCTCCGCCTTCCGGGCCAAGATCAATAATCCAATCGCTATTTTTAATAACATCTAAATTATGCTCAATAACCACAACAGTGTTGCCCATCTCAACCAGACGACGCAAAACTTTAATAAGCTTTTCCACATCGTAAAAATGGAGACCAGTAGTTGGCTCATCTAAAATATAGAGAATTTTGCCGTTAAATCTTTTAACCAGTTCTCGGCTTATTTTCAAACGCTGAGACTCTCCACCCGACAAAGTATTGCTGGATTGGCCGAGCTCTAAATATCCCAAACCAACTTCCTGAATCGTATTAATTTTACGGCTAATGCTATTAATATTTTTAAAAAAATCGGCGGCTTCATCAAAAGTCATTTTAAGAATTTCGGCAATATTTTTATTTTTATAGGTGACTTCGAGAGTTTCATCTTTGAAGCGGGTCCCACGACACTGTTCGCAAGTAACGTAAATATCGGGTAAAAACTGCATTTCTATTTTTATTTGACCCTGACCTTCACAGGCCTCGCAACGGCCGCCCTTGGTATTAAAAGAAAAACGACCAGCATTAAATCCTCGAATTTTGGCTTCTGTGGTTTCAGCCATAAGTTTTCGAATATCATCAAAAAGTTTGGTATAAGTCGCCGGATTTGAACGAGGAGTTCTACCTATCGGAGATTGATCAACGAGGAGGACATCTGACAAATTTTCACAGCCCTCTATTTTGTCATATTCTCCAATAGTGCCGTAATAAGATCCGAGAGTGGCTTTACGAACACCTCCGTAAAGAGTGTCGTGAACCAAAGTTGATTTGCCGGAACCGGAAACACCGGTGACGGAAATTAATTTATTTAAGGGAAACTGGACATTAATATTTTTTAAATTCCACTGACGGGCACCGGTAATTTTGATTTTTTGATTATTCATTAAAGGCAGAGACGTCTCATGATGCGTCTCTACAGATTTGATGATTAATTTGCCTGATAAATATTGTCCGGTAATACTATTGCTGCTTTGCTCTATATCCGCTAACGAACCTTGAGCAACTATATTCCCACCATTTTTGCCAGCATAAGGGCCAAAATCAACAATATAATCAGCTGATTTAATCACATCGGCATCGTGCTCAACGACGACAACACTGTTGCCTAAATTTTTTAATTTTTGTAAGGTAGCAATAAGACGGTCATTGTCCCGAGAGTGTAAACCAATAGTCGGTTCGTCCAAAATATATAATACTCCAGTTAAGCCAGTACCAATTTGAGAGGCCAGACGAATTCGTTGCGATTCCCCAGAAGATAAAGTGCCGGCTTCTCTCTCTAATGATAAATAATCAAGACCAACAGCTAATAAAAATTCTAGACGGGAGAAAATTTCCCGTTGAATTGAGTCTAAAACTTCTTTTTCTTGAGAAGAATCTAATTTATCGGGTAGATTTTTTATCCATTTAAATAAATTTTCGATTGACAACTGACAAATTTGATAAATATTTTGACCAAGAATGGTGACCGAAAGGGCCTCAGGATTGAGACGGGAAGAATGACATCTTGGGCAACTCTCTTTGATCATATACTGCTCGAGTTCTTCGCGGACACCTTCGGAGGGAGCATTAAAATAACGGGCCTCGAGCATTCTGGCCTTCCACTCGGGAAATTTGGTTCGATCAATTTGATATTTAGAGCCGAGACCCTTACATTCAGGACAGGCACCCTGAGGAGAATTAAAAGAAAAAAGATGGGGTTCAATTGGAGGTAAAGAAATATTACAAACCGGACAGGCAAAATTTTCAGAAAATAGGGTCTCTTTAAATTCTTTTGGGTTTTCAGGAAAATCAAAGCCAGGATCATCAATTCTGGATATTATTACTTGACCATTACTAAATTTTAAAGCTAATTCCACATCGTCGATTAAACGACTATAAAGATTGTCAGTATTTTTTAGTGATTCTTTGGAAACAGAAACACGATCACAAACAGCGTCAATATCATGTTTATTGCTTTTAACAATGCCGAAATCGGCATATAAATCAATAATTTTATTATCAATTCGAAGCCACTTGAAACCTTGTTTGCGAAGATTTTCGACTAAACCTCTGAAATCTCCAGCCTTGTTGCGAACCAAAGGAGAAAGAATTAAGAAGCGAGATGGAGTACTGGATACTTCCTGTTTTAAGGTATTAATTATTTGAGTGACAATTTGTTTACTGGTTTGGGGCATAACTTCCCGACCACAGTTGGGACAATGAGGGTGACCAATGCGAGCAAAGAGCAGGCGAAGATAATCATAAATTTCAGTGACAGTCCCAACAGTGGAACGAGGATTGTGAGAAATAGCTTTTTGGTTGATGGCAATTGAAGGAGAAAGACCCTCAATCATATCGACTTCGGGACGTTTCATGTTTCCCAAAAATTGACGGGCGTAGGATGATAAAGATTCCATGTAGCGACGCTGACCTTCAGCAAAAAGAGTATCAAAAGCCATGGAAGATTTACCGGATCCAGAAACACCGGTAAAAACGACGAATTTATTTTTGGGAAATTCAAAAGAGACGTTTTTGAGGTTATTTTCCCTAGCTCCTTTGACGATGATTTTGTCTAGCACAATCTTTTATTATAGCCGAAAAGTTTCGGTTTGTCTTCGGGTATTAAATATCGCTTTTGATTTGATTTATAATCAAATTATGAAAATTACTATTTTAGGCGCAGGAACATTTTTTGTTAGTGCAAAAAAATCAGGACCATCTTATTTACTTGAAGCTGATGGTAAAAAAATATTAATTGATTGTGGACCTGGAACATTATTACGTTTATCAGAATTGTCTCTTAAACCAGAAGATCTTGATTATATTTTTATAAGCCATTTTCATGCGGATCATACGTCAGATTTATTTCCTTTGCAGATGAGTTTCAGAATAAATGATTTTTATGCTAAAGGAAAAAAATCTAAAACACCAATTATTTTTGGACCTGAAGGAATCGACGAATTTACAAAAAAACTTTCCTACATCTATGAATTACCAGCTTTTGACAATTATTCAAAAATTAAATACAAAAAATATCAAGAATCAATACAATTGGGAAATTTATCTGTAAAAACTTTTAAAGTTAATCATGTCTCTTTTAATGTAACGGCTAAAGCATATGCCTTGAGATTTGAAACAGATGGAAAGGTTGTGGCATTTTCCGGAGATAGCAATAAATGCAAAGGTCTAATAGATGTTTGCAAAAAGGCTGACCTGTTTATCTGTGACACTTCTTATTCGAAAGGTAATGGTAATATGGCTCATTTGGACAGTTTTGAAGTTGGAGAAATTGCCCAAAGATCAAATGTAAAAAAACTTGTACTAACTCATATCTACCCAAGAGCAGAAAGTGCTGATCTGGAAGCGGAAGTAAGGGAAAAATATTTTGGAGAAATAATAAAAGGCGAGGACTTTATGGAATTTGAAATTTAAAATACTTTTGAATTATTTTAAAGATACAATAGTGCTATAATCCTGCCATGTCGGAAGAAAAAGTAATCTGTTCGAAAGCTGATTGTAGGACAGTTTTTACCACATCGGAACTTGTTTCTCTGGGGAGTCTATTAGTGATACCTGAGCATCGGAATCCAAATACTGATGGACTTTGTCCAGGTAGTTTTGAGCCTCCAAGAGAAATTAGTAATCTAAATCATCTTCTGGATCATGGTTTTTGATTTTATCTAGGTTTATTCGCTTTTTGTTGATTCGAATATTGCTCAATAAAATCTGATCTTTCTTTTTTAAATCAATTTTTTTAGCTAGGGCTTTGCTTATAGCCACAAAATTTTCAGGTGATGATATTTCAGTTGTTACTTTTAAAATCGCTTTGCATTTTTTTCCATTTGCCTTAATAGTACAAAGACTAGAATCTAGATCGGTCCAAAAATCAATGCCAAAGGTTATTGACAAGGCATTGGCTTCAATTGGGTTTATAGCGATGATATCTTTTTTACCTTTAAAAATTTTGGGTGTTGCCTCAACTTCAAGAGAAGCACTGTCAGAAGTGCCAACTAAATTATTTAATAATTCTTGTCTTATGTCATCGTATGAAGGTTCGTTGTTAATCCCGAGATCATAGTTGTCATTCACTTTTTTTTGGGTTTTTTTTATTTCACTAATTAATAAGTTTAGACTAACTTTATTTCTGTTCTCTTTAAAATAGTTTTCGTAGGCACTTAAATTTAGATTTTCCTTTGACATATTTAAAAATTATACAATAAAAAAAATATAAAAATGTAATATATTTTGGAAATATTATAAGGCTTCAATTTCTTTAATTTTGTCTCTGAGTTTAATGGCGGATTCAAAATCCAAATCGATGGCATATGTTCGCATTTCTTTTTTAAGCTTAGCAATATGGGCTTTGCGTTGATTTGGAGTCAGAGAAGTGGGATCTATTTCTAAAAGCGGAGTGATAACGACATTTTTGACATTAGCGTCGATGAGACGGGGACGAATATTTTTAACGATACTTTTGGGAATAATATGGTGGTCCTCATTGTACTTAATTTGAATTTGACGACGGCGATTTACCTCTTCAATTGCCTCCTTCATAGCCTCAGAAACCACATCAGTATATAAAATTACCTGACCGTCAAGATGGCGTGAGGCCCGACCCATGATTTGAATTAGGGAAGAACGAGAACGAAGAAAACCCTGATTACCAGCATCTAGAATAGCGACTAGAGAGACTTCAGGCAAATCTAGTCCTTCACGAAGTAAATTTATTCCAACGAGAACATCGAAATCGCCATTTCTTAATTTGTCTAGAATTTCGGTTCTTTCTAAAGTTTCAATATCGGAATGAAGATAAGCAACTTTTAAGGGCAGGCCGGTTTTTTGGGGATCAGATAAGTATGTAGCTAGTTCCTCTGACATTTTTTTAGTTAAGGTAATAACTAAAGTTCTTTCTTTTTTGGCAACTCTATTTTTTATTTCTTCAATTAGATCGGGAATTTGCTTTATACTCGGACGAATTTGAATTGAGGGGTCGACAAGTCCCGTAGGGCGAATTATCTGCTCAACAATATTATTTTTTGAATCTTCAATTTCAAAAGGGGCAGGAGTAGCCGAAAGATAAAGAGCTTTGGGAACGCGCTGATAAAATTCCGTCCAGTTTAAGGGACGATTGTCGTAGGCACTTTTGAGGCGGAAACCAAAATCAACCAAGGTTTTTTTTCGAGAATAATCCCCTCCTGACATGGCGTTAATTTGAGGGATGGTGACATGGGACTCGTCGATTATTGTTAAAAAATTATCACCCCAAAGATAGTGAAAATAATCAATTAGAGTGTACGGAGGGTCACCACTGCGGCGACTTGGTTCAAAGTAAATAGAATAATTTTCAATACCATTGACATAACCGAGTTCCTCAAGCATTTCCATATCATAATCAACCCGCTGATGGAGGCGGCGGGCTTCTAAGATTTGACCTTTTTTCTCAAAGTCTTTTACTTCCTGGTCGCAGTCACTTTTTATTTTGGCAATAATATTTTTTAAATCAGAGCCACTAGCCCCGACAAATTGTTTAGCGGGAAATAACTGGTAACTTTGTAAATCAAATTCGTGGCCAGAAAAAGGATTGCGTTCAGTAATTTTGGCTATTTTCCCTTCGGGATCAAATTCTAGAACTAATACCCAGTCGGCATAAGAAGGCCAGATTTCAATGCTTTCACCTCGAACTCGAAACTGGGCCCGTTTAAACTCCATTTCACTGCGAATATAAAATAATTTAACTAACTCTTCGAAAAGCTGACGTCGACTCCATAAATCACCTATTTTTAGGGTTAAAGTTTTGCCTCCAAATTCACGAGGATCACCAATATTATAGATACAGGAAACAGAAGCGATCACAATATTATCTTTGCCGGAAAATAAATTGGAGGTCGCTTCTAGTCTTAATTTATCGATAAGATCATTAATTTCCACCTCTTTGGCGATATAAGTATCTGAAGCGGGTAAATAAGCTTCAGGCTGGTAATAATCATAATAAGAAACAAAATAGGAAACTTTATTTTGGGGAAAGAGCTCTTTAAATTCCTGATAGAGCTGGGCAGCTAAAGTTTTGTTGTGAGAAATAATCAGAGTTGGTAACTGAGTTTTTTGAATTACATTGGCAACAGTAAAAGTTTTTCCTGAGCCGGTAACTCCTAAAAGCACCTGTTTATTAATTCCCTTTTTAATATTTTGAGTTAATTTGCTGATAGCCTCGGGCTGATCGCCAGCTGGTTTTAAATCAGTTGATAAATTAAATTTCACTCTTTATATTTTATCAAAGATTCGGGTAAAGTTTGGGTAATAGATGACCTGAACCTCACCTGGCTCTAGGCCAATATAAATTCCATTTTGACGATTGGAATCAGGAACTATTTCCTTATCTTCAGTTAGAGATTCAATTTCAATCTCAGTATTTTTATTTATTTCGGGAATAGTACATTTACTATAGGAATCGCTAATATTTAGGCAAAAAATAGCAGTCGATTTCTCATCCGCTGACAAAAGCCGGAGAGCAATAGTGTCTCCGGAAATTTGGTTAACTTGGCAGTTTTGTACGGTTCCAGATTTATATATAGGTGAATTAATTATGTTAAAAAGCTTTTGATAAAATTTTTGAATTTGAGGGTTGTCGACTTCGGCGGGAAAACGATTAATTTGCATAGGGGGACGGATTTTCCAGCCATTCTCCTGTCCCTGATTCACTATAAACATAGTATCGGGAATGATGGCGGCTAGAAAAGCGGCAGCTCTGGATCTTTTTTCACCCAGACTTTTGACAGATCTGTCTTCATCGTGGTTTTCGATGTATAGAGCCTGCCGACATGGATTTTTATTGCTTCTCGAAGTTAGAAGTTCACCTAGATGGTTTTTTAAATCAAGAGGAGACCGAGTTATATCTTTGTAAAAGCGATCGTCGTAAAGATAGTCGAAGTACTGGGATAAATAATCCTGATCCCAGTAAACTTCACCAATAAATTTAAAATCTTTTTTTATATTATTTTTAATAAATGGAATATTTTCTGCCCAAAAAGAATGTTCGTTTAAATATTTTTTTTGCGTTTCGCTTAAGGTCCAACCCCAGGTACGAAGAAAAGTTGGAGGATCGAGGAGCATGGCCATATCACAGCGAAGGCCATCAGAATGAGAGGTTAGTTCCTGTAGGGTTGAGGCCATTTCCAGATTAAGTCCCGGCTCGCCATAATTTAACTGGAGAGTATCGGCCCAAGGTGGAAAATTGGGGTCCTTTCCATGAGCTAGGTAATAAGTTTTTCCATCACTAGCCACCATCTGATGGTAAAAATCAGGATTTGATTCAAACTGTAGCCGGCTCCCTTGAATGAAAAATTCAGGATGATTTTTGGCCAGTTCGCAGTCAAGAGCCAGGTGATTTGGGACAAAGTCAATAATTACTTTTTTGTTATTTTGATGAAGAAAATCGACCATTTTATCCCAAGATTCCCAGTTTTTAGCGATTAATGGGTTAGGGCAGTACTCAGGGATGGCAAAGGGCGAAGCAGTTACATCTTTATCCGGATCCAAATCAGGCAGAGCGTAGCGGGATTGAAAAGCCCATTTTTGGGCATGCTGACGACTAGCATCGCTCTCTTTGTAAATCCCCATAAACCAAAAATAATCGTATTTGTCAAATAAGGTTTGCCATTCTTTTTCGGGAATTTTATCAATAGTTAGGGAAGAATCATATTTTTTAGTCAACTGATTGAGCCAGAGCCGAGTGTTGATTAAATAGAGACAGGGGTGTTCTTTAATTAAAGCTTCTGGTCTTGATAATGATTCGAGATTCATAGAATAAGTCCTTTTTGAGTGTAGACGAAAAAAAGAAATTAATAAAGAGGCTCTAGATATTGATAATAAATTACATTATAGTTTAGTAATAATGCTTACAAAGATATGGAGTGCGGCAAATTATGGTCTTGAGGCAGTTCAAATTGAGACAGAGGTTAATGTGGCGGGAAAAGGATTTCCGGGTTTTACGGTGGTAGGACTGGCCAGTAAGGCAGTAGAAGAAGCTAAAGAAAGGGTGAAGACGGCGATAGTTAATTCAGAAATGGAATTCCCAACGGCTAAAATTACGGTAAATCTGGCCCCGGCGGATCTGCCAAAAGAAGGCGCCTGTTATGATTTACCCATAGCTGTAGGGATACTGGCATCCAGTGAGCAAATTATTTTACCTAAAGAAAAAGCCTATTTTTTTGGAGAATTATCCCTGGATGGAAGCCTGCGCCACTCTAGAGGAGTTTTTCTTTTAGCAATTTTGGCGAAGGAAAAAGGAGTAAGGAAAATTTTTGTGCCAAGACTATGTGCCAACGAAGCGGTAGTAGTTGAAGGAATTGAAGTTTACCCAGTTGATAATTTGAAGAGTTTAATCAAACATCTGAGGGGAGAAAAATTAATCAAAGCTTTAAATTATGTTGAAAGTAAGGATTTAATTGATGAAACATTGGTTCCCTTTGATTTTTCTGAAATACTCGGTCAGGAATCGGCCAAAAGAGCCCTGGAGATTGCTGCCGCGGGCGGTCATAATGTGTTTTTAATCGGTCCTCCGGGCTCAGGAAAAACCATGTTGTCAAAAGCTCTTCCCGGCATTTTGCCTCCCCTATCGGAAGCAGAAAGTCTTGAGGTAACAAAGATTTATTCTATAACTGGAAACATCCCTCCCGGTGGTTCACTAATTAGAAATAGACCCTTTAGGTCGCCTCATCACACCACTTCACAGGTAGGTCTAATTGGCGGTGGCAGTAACCCAAAGCCTGGTGAAATTTCCCTATCCCACCGGGGAGTACTGTTTATCGATGAGTTTCCAGAAGTATCCAGAATGAGTCTGGAAGCTCTCAGACAACCCCTTGAAGACGGCTACGTTTGTATTTCCAGGGCCTCGGGCTCAGTCTCTTTTCCCTGTCAATTTATGCTGGTAGCAGCGGCAAATCCTTGCCCGTGTGGCTACCTAGGAGATGAAAAAAAAGAATGTAAATGTAATATTCACCAAATTATGAATTATCAAAAAAAACTTTCCGGACCAATTCTTGACAGAATTGATATCCATTTAAATGTGCCTTCGGTAGATGTCAATAAACTGATGATTGGGAACAATTCAAACTCGGCTGAAAAGTCAGAAGTGATTAGGGAAAGGGTAATTAGGGCCAGAGAAATTCAAAAAAAGAGATTTGAAAATACCAAGGGAATCTATAGCAATTCCGATATGAAAAATAAGCATTTAAAAGAGTGGGCAAAACTGGAAGATAGCGCTAATTTACTCTTAAAACAGGCCGTAAATAAATTTTCTCTATCGGCTCGAACTTATTTTAGATTAATAAAAGTAAGCCGTACCATCGCCGATTTAGCGGCCTCGGAAAACATTAAAGATATTCATATCGCGGAGGCGTTACAGTACCGAGTGAGGATGGGAGAGTAAAAAAGAAAAAATCTAAAACCTAAAATCTAAAACCAGATAAAACATATGAAAACGAAAGAGGAAAATTATCATAAAGGAAGATATGGCGAGAATATTGCCAAGGAGTATTTGATCAAAAAAGGCTATGTGTTTATCGAGGCAAATTTCGAAAATAAAATTGGGGAAATTGATTTAATTATGAGCGACGAGGACTGGTTAGTGTTTGTGGAAGTAAAATATAAAAGCGACGACCGCCTCGGAATCCCCGAAGAAATGATTAGTCCAAATAAAATTTGGCAAGTAAAAAGGGTAGCTGAAAGTTATCTAGTAGAAAGAAGAATAAAATATTTTGAAAAATTTAGACTAGACGCCGTGTGTATCTTAGGTAAGGAGATTAGACATTACGAGAATATCGGATAAAAAAAGTCTAAATTCTAAAGCTTAAAATCTAAATAAAAAATATGAATAAGTGGAAGAATTGGCCAATAAAAATTATTAAGAAAATAGATTTTCCAAGGCAACTTAAAGAAATAAAAAATTGTCCGGATAAATTATTTTACCGAGGAAGCTGGGACAATAATATTTTTACTAAAAGTTTGGCAGTGGTCGGGAGTCGGCGAATGAGCCGATACGGAAAAGAAGTAATCGCCAAGTTTATGCCAGAACTAATTGCCAATAAAATATGTATTATTTCCGGTTTTATGTACGGGGTAGATACTGAGTCACATTTAAAATGCTTGGAATTCGGAGGAAAGACCGTCGCTGTTTTGGGTGGTGGTCTCGATATTTTAACTCCGCCGGAAAACGATAATTTATATAGCCAAATTCTAGGGGCGGGAGGCCTCGTTATTTCAGAATATAAGCCAGATTTTCAGCCAACTTTATGGAGTTTTCCTCAAAGGAACAGAATTGTAGCTGGTCTTTCCAGTTTGGGTGTTTTAGTCATCGAGGCGGGCATAAAATCGGGATCTCTAATTACAGCCAGAATGGGCCGAGAACAAGGGAAAAATGTTTATGCTATCCCCGGCCAAATCAACAATAGCATTGCCGAAGGTACAAATTATCTAATTAAAAATGATTTAGCGAAAATGACTTTATCAACTGAGGAAATAATCGGCAGTCACAAAATACTTCAGGAAAATTTTTTTGAGAGTCTTAATCCTTTGGAAAATGAAATAATAAAATTTCTCAAAATAGAATCTTTGAGTGTCGATGAATTAAGCAAAAAATTAGGTAAATCGGTGATAGAAACCGGGATAAAAATCGGAATGATGAGCCTTCAAAATATTATTTTTGAAGAGAACGGGAAGATATATTTGAAAAACTAGAGATAAGGAGCCCAGGTGGTAATTGGAGCCGTGTTGCCAACAATAAAATTGATGGCATAGAGAATTACGGCCGGAATTAATAGGAAAAAAAGCAAGTGAGTTTTTGAAGAAGCGATTTTTTTACCGAAGGCAAGAAAGACAAAGGGGTAAACGGGAGCGAGATAACGGCTAATATCACGATGAGCAACTAAGACCGTAGCTATGGTAAATACTAAAGGATAAATAAATAAAATATCTAATTTAAATTTTTTCCAAAGATTTTTTAAAGCAAAAAAGACTAAGGCGAAAATATATATAACATCTTCAAGCCAAATGGTATTGATCCAAGAACGGGTACTGACAAAAACTTGGTACGGAAAAGGAGTTAAATGAAAATTATCGCCTGAATGAAAATAAGCCAGAAAATCCCCTGTTTGAAGATAATAAGAGTAAAAAATTGCTAACGCAGTGAAAGGAACAAGTAAATAAACAAGATAGTTAAGATTTAATTTTTTGGTTTTTGAATAATCAATAAAGGCAATAACAAAATAAGCACCAAAAAGTAAAATACCGGGACTTTTTAATAATTGCGAAAAAGCGGCAAAGATGGCCGAGAGCCAAAAATTTTTCTTTTTATAAAAAATTAGGGATAATAAAATAAAAGATAAAAACCAGGTTTCCGGAGCTCCCACTAAACGTAAAACAAAGAGCCTGGCCGGGAAAAAGATGCTTAAGAGGGCGAGCCAAAAGGCGGTTTTTTCTTTAAAAAATAATTTATAAAAATAATAGGAAGTTAGGGTAAAAAGCAGGGAACCAAAAAGGGTGGCCAGAAGCATGGCCTTGGGAGTATTGGTATAAAGAGTAAAATACTTGATTAACAAGGGAAAACCGGGAAGATGGGCAGGATAATATTCTAGAGGGAGAGGTAGAGAAAAGTTTTTGGCAATACAGTCTTTATTGTAGGCACATTTGGCAATAACCATATAATTTGGACCGTCGTAATTAGCAAAAACCGTTTCCAGTGATGTCTCGGGGAAACCTAATTTTAGAGGAAGATTTTTGTAAAAAGCCAGCCAGATTAAGGCAGAAGAGAGAAAGGTGATGAACAATAAAAGAAATTGAGAACGATATTTGTTAAAATTCATCTGTCTTAATTGTACAACATCCATTTGGCCCCATCGTCTAGTGGCTAGGACATCAGGTTCTCATCCTGGTAACCGGAGTTCAATTCTCCGTGGGGTCACCAAATATTTGCGTATTATAGGTTTATTTGCTATAATTCTGTTATGGACAACAAAGAAATTGTGGCGATACAGCCATTTTGTGTAACTTGTGGCTGGGAAGGAAAAAGATATGTCATCTCGACGGAGGGAAATGTAGATTTTGCTAGAACATCGGCCATTATTGAAACTAGACTCGGCCATCTTCTGGATACAAAGGGAACTCATAAAATCGAATACCGTGAAATAAAAGGGGAATAAATTTAGAAAGGCATTTCGTCGGGAATGACGATATCTTCGACTGGAGCATCAGCTTCGCCCGCTGCGGCAAGTTTTGAATTTGGATCTGGCTCCTGAACTACTTCATTCATCTCACCGGTAGCTTTTCTTTCGGTAAAAGGAATAACAGTATCGGCAATAATTTCACTAATATACTTTTTAGTTCCATCTTTGGCATCATATTGACGATTATCAATTCGGCCAGTAAGTGATACTTTCATGCCTTTTTTAACCGTGTTACTGATATATTCAGCCTGTTTACCCCAAACGACAATATTGTGAAAAGTGGGAATATCGGTCCACTGATCATCCTTCTTTATTGAATGATTGGTGGCCACACCAAAGCTACAAACAGGAGCCCCAGAAGGGGTATATCTAAGCTCGGGATCTCGGGTGACATTACCGGTAATAACGGCCATATTTATACTAAATGCCATATTTTTTGTATTAATCTATAAATGAAATGAAGATAAACTCATTATACCCTAAATTTAAAACAAAATTTAATAAATTGTTATTTTAAGCTTTCAAGATTAACACCCTCATTCCAGTTAATTTCTGGATAAAGCTTAAGAGTTTCATAAATATATTTTTTAAGTTCTTGATATTTTTCCTCGGTTTGAGCCTCAAATTTAACCGTTAAATATGGACCATTTTGAGAATAGCGAACCACAAACATAGAGTCGGGTAAATTTAATCTAACTCCATCCCCCGCCCTGTCATCATCAATAACCTCCGCACTCGGAAAATCTGTTTTTAGTTTCTCGGCAATAATCGGCATTAAAGCTACTTTTTTGTCATCTGGACAGCCAATTTTTATTTCCGGGCTAGAAATATATTTCGGTAAAGAATCAACAACCTGTGAGAGTGAACGACCATCACGAGATAAAAAGTCGACTACTCTGAGAGCTGAATATAAACCATCATCGTGATTATAAAAATCAGCGGAAAAGAAAAAGTGGCCGGAAAGTTCACCAATAAAAGCGGCTTTTACTTCTTGATTTTTTTTCTTTAAAAAAGAATGACCGGTTCGCCACATAAAAGGCTCGCCCCCCGATTTAAGAATCGTGTCTTCAACTATTTTGGAACAGAGAGTGTTGTACATAATTTTGGCTCCCGGGTGTTTCTGAAGGACATCCATGGTGAAAATAGCAACTAAAACATCATTCCAAATAATGCCACCCTTTTCGTCAACGATACCGATACGGTCACCATCAGCGTCAAAGGTAAATCCAATATCAGCCCCGGCTTCAACCACCTCCTGCGACAACCTTTTGGCCACAATTGATTCAGTTGGATCCGGCGTACCCAAGGGAAAAGTACCATCAAGATTGCAATGTTTCTCAATTACTTCATAGCCGGCTTGTCTAAATAATGCCGGAGCTAAAATACCGGCTGTGGTATGACTGGGGTCAATTAAAATTTTTAAATTTGAACGGTGTGGTAATCTGGCTAAAATATCGGCAAAATAATCCTGAGTAATATCTTTTTTTTCAACAGTTCCAATCGTGTTTGATTTGAAATAATTTTCAGTTTCGACTAAGGATAAAATTTCTTGAATGCCGTCAGAAACTAGGGTTTCGGATAAATCAGCGGCCAGTTTAAAACCGTTATATTCACCGGGATTGTGAGAGGCAGTGATAAAGGCACCGCCTTTTATATTAAAAAAATATTGGGACCAGTAAAAAGTTCCGACCATGGTTAAGCCAATATCGATAACATTTACTCCGACTGAATTTAAACCTTTTATGAATGCCTGGCTATATTCTTCGGAGCTTAATCGACAATCATGACCAACAACCGCCTTGGAAATACCCCTATTTTGAAGATAAGTCCCATGAGCCCGACCAATATGCTCAGCTATCTGCGGATTTAAGTCTGTACCCGCAATCCCCCGAATATCATAACCACGAAAAATTTGTTTATTTACAATCATAAGTAAATCTTAATGACTAACTCTAAGTCCAAGATATCATACAAAGCTTTTTTGGTAAAATGAGCATATGGAACAAATTACCTATGATGATTTTGCCAAAGTTGAATTTAGAGTGGGAGAAATTATTGAAGCTAAGAATGTGGAAAAATCAGAAAAATTGATTAGACTAATAGTTAATTTTGGTGAAGAATTAGGTCAAAAGATAGTATATTCCGGAATCAGGCAGTGGTACTCCCCGGCTGATTTGCTGAATAAAAAAACTATTTTTATAATAAATATGATTCCCAAAAAAATTATGGGGGAAGAGTCGGAAGCGATGATCTTCGGCGCTGAAGATGAAGAGAAAAATGAAATGTCAATTTTGATTTTAGAAAAAGATTTACCAGCTGGGACTAAAGTATTTTAAAAATCTGCTAAAATTAGGCATGATTAAGGATGAGCTAAAAAAACTACTGGGAGATAACTTTGAAGGAAAAATTGATCATCCGACAGTCGAAAAATTCGGGGATTTTGCCATCAGAGGTGAAGTTGAAATCAGAGAAAATAAGGAATTAATTGAAAAAATTGAAAAGGTCGCGGGATTTACCAATATTTTTATAAATAAAAATAAGCTAATTAATGAAGCCAACAAAATCGGAACGGAAGAATGGCAGAAAGAATTGAATAAAAACGGTGAAGGCAAAACAATGGTTATCGATTACAGTGCCCCTAATATTGCCAAGCCCTTTGGAATTGGCCATCTTCGATCGACCAATATTGGTCAAGCTATTTATAATATTTACCAGTTTTTAGGTTGGAAATGTATTGGAGATAATCACCTGGGCGACTGGGGAACCCAATTTGGAAAACTGATTGTGGCTATAAAAAGATACCAGACATTAGATTCTAGATTCCAGATAATAGAAAAAAATATAAAAATCGAGGAATTGTCAATAAATGATTTAGAGAAACTTTATGTTAGGTTTCATGAAGAATCAGAGAAAGACAAAACTCTTGATGATGAAGCCAGAGAGTGGTTTTCAAAATTAGAAAGAAAAGATAAAGAAGCCACAGAAATTTGGCAAAAGTGTATTGATATTTCGATAAAAGAATTTGACCGAATTTATGATCTTCTCGGAGTAAAAATTGATTATGTCTACGGTGAATCATTCTATTTGGATAAAATGCCGGCAGTGATTAAATTAATGGAATATAAGGGAATATTAAAAGAAAGTGAAGGAGCAAAAATAGTGGAATTTGAGAGAATGCCACCAGCCATGGTCATTAAATCCAACGGGACTACTACTTATTTTTTAAGAGATATGGCTACAGTTAAATATAGAATGGAGACCTGGAATCCAGATTTGATCATTTATGAAATTGGAGCCGACCAAGAACTGCATTGCCGGCAAATATTCGAAACTTCAAAAATGCTCGGATGGACACCGCAATTTTATAATGTTGCCCACGGCATGATTAGATGGACCGAGGGTAAATTTTCAACAAGAAAAGGTCAGACAATCCACCTGTCGGAGGTAATAAAAAGAGCGATGTCAGAAGCCAGAAAAATTGCTCCCAATAATGATGAAGGAAAAATAAAAGCCGTAGCTATTGGCGCTATAAAATTTAATGATTTGAAGCAAGATCCGAAAAAAGACATTATCTTTGACTGGGAAAAAGTGATGAGTATGGAGGGGAATTCCGGACCATATTTACAATATACCTTCGCTAGATGCAAGAGTTTAATGAATAAGTCTTCAGTTACGAGTTATCAGTTACGAGTTAACGAAAAAATAAATTTTAATGAGGAAGAAAGTTCGCTGCTAAGAGAGTTTTATAAATTTGAGGAAAAAATAGTGGAAGCAGCGGAGAGATTTTCACCGGCAGTGGTGGCTGAGTATTTAATTATACTGGCCAGAAAATATAATGAATTTTATGCCAAATTTAGAATTATTGGTGAAAAAGAAGAAGAACAGAGATTGTTTTTAACCGAGAGAACAGTAAAAATTCTTAAGATCGGGCTTGATCTTTTAGGAATCAAAACGGTAGAAAAAATGTAAATTATTTAAAAATCTTTTTGTAGATTTCGGAATAGTGGGAGACGGGGATAAATTTAATCTCTTTTTTGACTTCCTTGGGAATATCAACTAAAGATTTTTTATTATCCGCGGGGATAAAAATAGTTTTTAGTCCCGCTCGATGCGCCGCCAGTGATTTTTCTTTTAGTCCACCAATTTCTAAAATATTACCGCGAAGAGTAATTTCACCAGTCATACCAATATCATGGGAAACAGCCTTACCTGTTAACGCTGAAACTAAGGCAGTGGTAATGGCACTGCCAGCGCTCGGACCATCTTTGGGAGTGGCACCCTCGGGGACATGAATATGAATATCAATTTTATGAAAATCCTGCTTTACTCCCCATTTTTTTGACTGAGAGCGAACAAAGGAAAGAGCCGCCTGACAAGATTCCTTCATAACTGAACCAAGTTTTCCGGTCAGAATTAATTGTCCTTTTCCCGGCATAATATTGACTTCGATAAACAAGATATCGCCGCCAACCGAGGTCCAGGCCAGACCGGTAGAAACACCAACTTCGTCTTTTTTACCCTTAAGCTGGGAAGTAAATTTTTCAGGACCTAAAAACTTTTGGAGAAGCTTTTTATCATTGATATTTACTTTTTTTGATTTACCTGAAACAATTATTTTGGCTGATTTACGGTAAATAGCGGCAATAACTCTTTCCAGATTTCTAACTCCGGCTTCTCGGGTATATTTATCAACGAGATATTTGAGTGTCGAATCATCAAATTTAGTGACCTGAGATTCTTTAAGACCGTTTGATTTTAATTCTTTACTAACTAGATATTTGGCAGCAATATGGAATTTTTCATCCTGAGTATAACCAGGGAAAGAAATAATTTCTAAACGGTCCCGGAGAGCATAAGGAATAGTGGAATAATCGTTACCGGTCAAAATAAAAAATACTTTCGAAAGATCAAGGGGAAAATCCAAATAGTGGTCGGTAAAATTATTGTTTTGCTCCGGATCCAAAGCTTCCAAAAGAGCAGCCGAAGGGTCGCCACGATAATCAGAGCCAATCTTATCAACCTCGTCAAGCATAAAAACGGGATTCATTGATTTAGCATCTTTAATACCACTGACAATACGGCCCGGCATAGCCCCGACGTAAGTTCGGCGATGACCGCGAATTTCGGCTTCATCACGAATCCCACCGAGAGAGGCCCGAACAAATTTGCGGCCAAGAGCTGCGGCGATAGATTTCCCGAGAGAGGTTTTTCCAACACCGGGAGGACCAATAAAACAAAGAATATTGGTGGTTTTGGTATCTTTATCATGCTGTTCATTTTTTAATTTAATAACAGCCAAATATTCGAGAATTCTTTCCTTGATGTCTTTAAGGCCATAATGATCACGATTTAAAATAGCCTCCGCTTTCTTTAAAGAAATATCAATTTCGTCATATTTACCCCAAGGCAGCTCAATAACATTTTCCAAATAAGTTCTAATATAAGAAGCCTCTGGAGCCATAGATCCCATTTCTGTGAGACGATTGTATTCTTTGAGAACTTTTTTCTTGATAGATTTGGGCATTTTGGCTTTTTTGAGTTTTCTTTCCAACTCATCACCTTCATCGCCGGTATCCTTATTCATTTTTTTCAGTTCCTGTTCAATTTGATGTTTACGCTCTTCAAGAATATTTCTTTTGATAGCTGAGTTAAATTTTTCCTGAGTTTTTTCTTCAATACTTCTCTCCAAATCAGCCACTTTCATTTCTTGAATTAATAGCTCGGTAGCGTGTTCGAGACGTTTTGAAACTAAAAGGGTTTCGAGCAATTGTTGTTTTTCGGGCAATTTGGTATTGATGGAAAAGGAGACTTGATCGGCCAGATCGGAGGACGAAACCCCAGTACTCAGCTGCATCATAGCCGGGAGATCAAATTGACGGCCGAGAGAAAAAGCCTTTTTTAATTGAGATAAAATAGCCTCGGCAGCTTTTTGAACCTCGGCTACCGGCTCGTTGATAACAGGTAATTCCTGATACTGAGCCAGAATAAAGGGCTCAGTCTGAACAAAGTTAACGATACTAATCCGAGAAAGTCCCTTGACAATGGCGTGCAGAGAGCCGTCAGTTTGTAAAATATGTTCGATTTTGGCGATAACACCGACATTATAAATATCATTAATGGTCGGCTTTTCAATATTGGCATTTTTTTGAGCAGTAATTAAAACTAAGCGATCGTACTTGTCATAAGCTTCAAGTAGTGAATTACTGGATTCCTTTCGACCAAAGAAAAGTGAAGTTTCAACCGAAGGAAATAAAACCACATTCCGAAGAGGAATGAGGGGTAAAACTTTTTTGGTGGTGACTGGTTCTAAATCTGGCATAATTAGCAGTCTATCATTTTTACTGCTAAGTGTAAAGTGGAAAATAAATAATATATTTATTAAAGAATAATTCAGTGTTTTAGGGTAAAATATAGACGTGAACGAAATTATAAAGAAAAAATACGGCCGGGTGGTGATTGTTGGTAGGCCAAATACGGGAAAATCAACTCTTCTCAATGCGATCATGCAGCAAAAGGTGGCGATTACCTCTCATCTACCCCAAACTACCAGAAAAAATATTTTGGCAATTTATGAAGATGAAAGGGGTAAAATTTTATTTACCGATACTCCAGGAGTATTGGGAAAAGTAACTGATTTAATGGGTAAAAGAGTTAATCAGGAGGTTCCCAAAACATTAAACAAAGCTCAAATAATCATGTGTCTCGTCGATATTTCCCGGCCAAAAAACGAAGAAGAAAATAAAGTAATTGGGCTGTTGCGAAAAGTTAAAGCGAAAAAGATTTTGGTTTATAACAAAATTGATGCCGCCGTGGGAAGTAAAGATCATTTGGCTGATTATAATTATCTTGAAGACGAATTTGATAAAAGTATCTCTGTCTCGGCTCTAAAAGAAAAAAATGTTAAAGGGCTAATCAAAATAATTTTTGACGAACTTCCGGAAAAAAATGATAAAGAACTAATAAAAGAAATTGAAATTTACCAGCAAGAAAACAAGCCAATAATAAGTATGAGCTCCAAAGAATATATAGAGGAAATTATTCGGGAGAAAGCCTATTTATTTTTGAGAGAAGAAGTTCCCTACACTATTTTTGTGGGAATCGATAAAATTGAAGATAAGAAAAAGTTAATTGTGATTATCGCGACTATTTATACCAGTGCCGACCGTTACAAAAAAATGATTATTGGAAAGAATGGGCAAAAAATAAAAGAAATTGGCTATAATGCCAGGAAAGAACTGGAGCTAATGTCGGGAAGAAAAATATATCTTGAATTGACCGTAAAAACTGACAGACATTGGATGGAAAGAGTCAATGAACTTGGTTGACAGTAGGGGCTCATTAATCTAAACTGAAATTGTTAGTTATTTTTTTTATTTAACGAAAATGTCAAAACAAACAAAAAAATTCTTCTTAACCGGTTTATTTGGAGCTCTGGCTGGAGTGGCTGGTGGTCTATTACTCGCCCCTCAAAGTGGAAAAAAGACGAGAAAACAAATTAGTGATTTAGCGGCTGAAATTGCTTCAAGTGTCAAAACAAAAGCTGACGATACCAAGGATCAAATCGTTGATATTTTTGGAAAATATTCCGAAGAAGCAAAAGCAAAATATCAAACAATTAAAGATGGGGTTACTAATAAAGTAGCTGAAGTTAAGACAGTGAGTGGTGAAATTAGTAAAGAAAAATACGGTAAAGTAGTTGAAGAAGTGGTCTCTGAATTTAAAACTGATTTTGAAAACACCAAAGACGGAGCCTCAAAAATGATTAACTATCTTAAAAAAGATTGGGAGAAAATTAAGAAAGCAATAGCCTAAAACAAAAAAGTCTAAAATCTAAATTAAAACCTAAAAAATTACTTATTTAATTCTTTGGTAATTAAGTCGTTAAGTTTTTTGAGACTATCGGTGTCGATTATCGAGACTGATAGTTTTGCTTTGAGAAGCTTTTTAATTGAAGTTAGTTTTTCTGAAGAAACAAGATCACTTTTGGTTAGCACTAGTAATTCGGGTTTTTCGGCTAAATTTGTCGAATAATTATTAAGTTCATGGCGAACTGTTTGATAATCGGCCTCGGGATTATCACTTTCGACTGATAAACAATGAACTAAAAGCTTGGTTCTTTCGATATGTTTTAAAAATTTAATGCCAAGGCCCTTGCCTCCAACAGCTCCCTCAACTAGCCCGGGAATATCAGCAATGATTCTACCCCCCTTCATGACTCCTAAATTGGGCTCGAGAGTAGTAAAAGGATAATTGGCAACTTTCGCATTGGCATTGGTGAGTTCATTGAGAAGGCTAGTTTTCCCAGCATTTGGCAATCCAATGAGACCAACATCAGCAATTAATTTTAATTGTAAAAATAAATTTTTAAATTCAGTAACTTGACCGCGTTGAAATTCGCGAGGAGTTTGGTTAGTGGCCGAACGGAAATGATGATTTCCCCAGCCACCCCTACCCCCTTTTGCCGCTAAAAATATTTCACCGATTTCGGTCAATTCCTTACTGGTACCATTGTCATAATTAATGACGGTACCAACGGGCACTTCGAGAATTAAGTCTTTGCCATTAGCACCACTCCGATTATTCTGGCCACCTTTCTGACCATCCTCAGCCATAAATTTTTTAGGAAAACGAAACTGATTTAAACGACTAATGTCCGAGACAGCTTTAAAATAAACGTCGCCGCCATCCCCACCCTTGCCCCCATCCGGACCACCCTTTGGCCGAGAACCATCAGAGTAGAGATGGGCCAAACCATCACCGCCATTACCCGATTTAATAACAATCCGAACTTCATCGATTAACATATTTTGATTATACCCTAATTTCCAACAATTAATTGGCCACAGGCAGAATTAGTCGACTGACCGAGAGAGCGACGAAAAGAATAATTTAGATGATTTTTACTGAGGGTGTCAGAAAATAAATTTATTTTAGAAGAAGAATTTAAACCACCCCTTATCGGGTTTAAGGGAATTAAATTTAAATAAAATAGACGGTTGCTTTTTAAAAGAGTGATTAATTTATTTAAATGAAACTCGCTATCATTGATACCATCAATGAGAGCATATTCTAAAAATAACTGACGGCGGGTATGGGCCGTGTAGTAATTTAATGATTTGATTAAATCGTCAAAATGATACTCTCGAGCGATGGGCATTATTTTTTGGCGAGTAGCTTGATCGGGGGCATGGAGGGAAATGGCTAAATTAATTTCGGTGTTAAGATCAGCAAATTCATAAATTTTGGGAATAATACCGGCGGTAGAAATCGAGATTTTTCGGGAGCCGATATTTAGATTTTCTTTAATAATTTTTAAGGTGACCAGAAGGTTGTCCCAGTTTAAAAAGGGCTCACCCATACCCATAAAAACAAGGCGCTTTAAATCCTCCGCCCTCCGGGCACCTCCTTTGAGGAAAGGAGGCTTATTTGGATTTGATAAAATATTTTTCCAGTAAAGAATTTGATCGACTATTTCTTCAGCCGTTAAATTGCGCTTGAAACCCATTTTGCCGGTGGCACAAAAGGCGCAGTTTAGGGGACAGCCAACTTGGGAGGAAAGACAGGCGGTTAGCCAGTCATCATAATCCATTAAGACTGATTCAATGGCTAAATTGTCTTTTAAAGTTAAAAGGGCTTTTTGAGTATCCGTATCGATAATTATTTTCGACTCTTTAACCGAAAGCAGAGAAAAGTTTTTTTCTAAATCAAGGCGCAGATCTTTGGGAAGATCGGTCATGTCTAAAAAGGTAGCGTAATGGCCGGAGAAATAATTCTTTAAAATTTGTTTTTGCCGATATTGGGGTAAATTTAAAGAAGAAAGATAGCTTTGTACCGCCTTGACATCCACAAGTTATTCTAACGCTTTTAAATAATCCTGTTTTTGATGAAAACCAATGATGGTCTCAATAACTTTTCCCTGATCGAAAATTAAAACAGCCGGAATAGAAGAGATATTGTACTGAAGAGCCAAATTCTGATTTTCATCGACATCGATTTTAACTACTTTTATTTTGTCTTTGTATTCGTCACCAATTTCATCAATGATTGGACCAAGCATTCGGCAGGGACCACACCAGGAAGCCCAGAAATCAACGAGAACTTTGCCGTTAAAATCTAAAACTTCTGTCTGAAAACTCTCTTGATTGACAGTAAGAGGCATATTTTTTTAATCAGTTTTTTTAACTAATTTAGCGGTATAGACAATGGTTCGAAGAACCCCATCAGAACCCTCGATTTGATTAGAACCGGAAATAGTGACATATTGAGCCAAATAATCGGAAAGAGCCACTTTTAGTTCTTTAATTTGAGCTTGATAATCTTTTATTTTTTCAACAAGAGCCATAGACTCCGGGCTTTTTAAGACTTTTTGTTTAGCCAGAGTTTTTAATTTTGCCTGTTTACTGGCTTCAGTGGCACTAAGACGGTATTCCTCGTTGTTATCTAAAATAGCATCGAGCATATCTTTTTGAGTTCTAAGTTCTTTAGTTAAAGTATCAAGACGCTGATCATGACTTTTGATTAATGATTCGATACTAATTAAATTTGAAGCAAGATT
>ENA-UOWO01001549-UOWO01001549.1-activated-sludge-metagenome-genome-assembly--contig:-NODE-1549-length-30311-cov-17.193714_pt1 | contig 30311 bp, 27 predicted proteins | sample MGYA00238148_ERZ761564 | MGnify/ENA primary metagenome ERZ761564 (study PRJEB28885, sample SAMN05720194) | activated sludge metagenome | isolation source: Anaerobic digester | place: USA...
TTCCAGCGCAACCGGGTCGGTGATCCGCAGGTTGTGCACGTCGAGGATCCAGTTGCCGTTGTCGGTAATCACGCCATCGCGCCAGACCGGCTGCCCACCGAGCAGGACGAGTTGGCGCGCAACGTGGCTGCGTGCCATCGGGATCACTTCGACCGGCAGCGGGAACTTGCCGAGCACCTCGACGCGCTTGCTCGGATCGATGATGCAGATGAACTGGCGTGCGACCGCGGCGATGATCTTCTCGCGGGTCAGTGCGGCGCCGCCGCCCTTGATCAGGCAGCGCTGCGGATCGCACTCATCGGCGCCATCCACATACAACGCAAGGTCGCCGATCGCGTTGAGATCGACGACCTCGATGCCGCGCTCCTTGAGCAGGCGCGTCGACTGCTCCGAACTCGACACGGCCGCGTCGATCTCGCCGCGTCGTTCGCCCAACGCGTCGATGAAATGGGCCACGGTCGACCCGGTGCCCACGCCGACGATCATGCCCGGCTCGACAAATCGCATGGCTGCGCGCGCTGCGCGGCGCTTGCCCTCTTCATTCGACATGCTTCGACTCCGCTATTCGAGACCGAGGATGAAATCCCACTGCGCGCGCGTCACCGGCATCACCGACAACCGGTTGCCGCGTCGCACCAGGGCGAACTCCGCAAGTTCATCCCTGCCCTTGAGTTCCTCAAGAGTGATCGTGCGCTTGAGCTTGCGCTTGAAGCGCACATCGACCAGCAGCCAGCGCGGCTCGTCGCGTCGTGCCGCGGGATCGTGATAGTCGCTGCGTGCGTCGAACTGGGTGGGATCGGGATGCGCGGCGGTCGCCACTTCGGCGATGCCGACGACGCCAGGTTCGGCGCAGTTCGAGTGATAGAACAGCACGCCATCGCCAACCTGCATGCCGTCACGCATGAAGTTGCGCGCCTGGTAGTTGCGCACGCCGCTCCAGGGCTCGGACTTGACCTTGGCGAGTGCGTCGATCGAGAACTCTTCGGGTTCGCTCTTGAGCAACCAGTATCGTTTGGTCACGTTGCCTCCGCCCAGCAGTCGATCAGTTCGTTCTCGGTCGCGACATAATCGAGACGAACGTCCCATGCCGCGGGCTGGATGGCATCCACCTGCTGTGCGGCATAGCCAACACCGACGAGCAGGGGACTGGCTGCCTCGCTGCGTTCATGCAGGAAGGCAAAGCTGGCATCGTAGTAACCGCCACCATAACCGATGCGATGGCCACGGCGATCGAATCCGAGCAGGGGCAGCAGGACGATGTCGACGGCTTGTGCCGGCAGCAGGTCGTCCTCGGTACACACGGGTTCGGGGATACCGTAGCGGTTCGCCTCGAGGTCGGCGCCGGAGCGCCACTCGACGAAGGAAAGCTGGCGCTGCCCTGTGATGCGCGGAAGACAATATCGCTGGCCACGCCGGCTCAGGTTGGCCACGACGATGTGCAGCGGCAGTTCGCCATCGATCGCCCAGTAGCCCGCGATGCGCTGATCGACGAGGAAATCGGCAAGCTGGTCGAGCGTGATCGCGAGTCCGTTGGCCGCGGCGATGCGTTCGCTGGCGCCGAGCGCCTTGCGCCGCGCGCGCAATTCCGCGCGCAGGGTCATGCGCTGGTCGTCGAGCATCATGCTGGCAACGCGAAAAGGAAAGGGGTGGCGTCCTCCGCTGTGCCGATGCACATCGAACGACCTTGAACCAAATGGTTCAGGTGGGAGAGCTTTGCGTCGTCGTCAGGCTTTCCGCTCGGGGCGGACTTGCACACGGACGGTCGCGAGGCTGTCCCGGGGTCGATACAGGAACAAGGCAAAATGTTGAATGCGCTGTCGAACACTGCCGAGGACACCGAGGTCTATTGTAGAGACGTCGGCAAACCTGCTTCAAGCTTTGATTTGAGTGCTTGCAGATGCTGTGCCAGATGTTGGCCGCTGCTTGCCTGCTGTTGCCTCGCATCGAGCAGTTCATGCGCGATGTTGAGGCCCGCCAGCACGGCGATGCGCTCGAGGCCGCCGCCTCGATGGCTGTCGCGCAATTCGCGCAGTTTCGCATCGAGGTAGGCCGCGGCCGACGCCAGTCCGGCGCGTTCCTCGGGTTTGCAGGCGATCAGGTATTCCCGATCGAGAATGCGTACGGAAACCGGATCGCTCATGCCTGATTCTGCTCCAGCGACTTGAGTCGCCCGATCATCGCCTCGACCCGGGTCCGCGCCTGCTCATTGCGCGCGATCAGGCCGGCCCGCTCGCTGGCGAGCTGCTCCTGGCTCTGGCGCAGGCTGCGATTCTCCTCGCCGAGGCGTCGGCACAGTTCGACCAGCTGGTCGATTCGGGCGCCGATCTCGGTGATCGACTGGACGGCGGGATCATTCTCGGACATGGCAGGAACTATACACGGGAAGAATCGGGGCTGCCGTTGCCGGGCGGGTGCCAGCCGCGACATCGCAAGAACCTCCGGCGCGGCTCACCGGGAGTCACCGAGGGTTTCCCTGCGGCGACGCGCGCGAGCGCGCAGGAACGCCAGGCACTGCTCTGGCGGCAGCGGCTTGGACAGCCAGTGGCCCTGGATCTCGTCGCAGCCCTGCTCGCGCAGGTATTCCGCCTGCTCGGCCGTCTCGACGCCCTCGGCAATCACGTTGAGGCCGAGCGAATGGGCCATGTTGATGACCGTGGCCGTGATCGCCTCGTCATCGGGATCGGTGGTGATGTCGCCGACGAATTCCTTGTCGATCTTGAGCGTGTCGATCGGCAGGCGGCGCAGGTAGCTCAGCGACGAATAGCCGGTACCGAAATCGTCGATCGAAAGCGTCACTCCGACCGCCTTGAGCTGGCGCAGGGTGCTGATCGACTGCTCGGCGTTGGCCATGACCACGCTTTCGGTCAGTTCGAGCTCGAGCTGGTTCGGCGCGATGTCGTTGGCTGCGAGGATGTCGCAGAGGCGCTGGATCAGGTCGCCACGCTGCAACTGCAGCACCGAAAGATTGACCGACATCGAGATGTCGCGCAGGCCGTCGCGATGCCAGCTGGCAAGCTGCTCGCAGGCGCGCACGAGCACCCAGTCGCCGATCTCGACGATCAGCCCGGATTCCTCGGCCACCGGGATGAAGGTGACCGGCGAGATATCGCCGAGCTCCTGGCTGTGCCAGCGCAGCAGGGCTTCGACACCGGTGACGTGCTCGTCGAGCAAGGACAGTTTCGGTTGATAGACCAGGCTGAATTCGTTGCGCTCCATGGCCTTGCGCAACGCACCAACGAGGGTGGCGCGCATGCGTGCCGCCGCATCCATCGTCTCGGTGTAGACCATGTAGGTCTTGCGACCGCGATCCTTGGCCTGATACATCGCGGTGTCGGCAAATTTCAGCAGGTCGGTCGGTGTCTGCGCATGGTCGGGGTAAAGGCTGATACCGATCGATGGCGAGATGACCACGTCCTGGCCATCATTGAGTTCGAGCGGCCTCTCGAAGGCGCTGATCAGTTTCTGCGCGACGCGTTCGGCTTCGGCCGCGTCGGCAAGCTCTTCGAGGATGACGGTGAACTCGTCACCGCCGATGCGTGCGACCGTATCGCCGTCGCGGATGTTGTCGCGCAGGCGGCTGCCAGCGGCCTTGAGCATGCGGTCGCCGGCCGCGTGCCCCATCGAATCGTTGACGTGCTTGAATCGGTCGAGATCGAGGAACAGCACGGCAACCTTGCGTCCGCCACGACGCGCGCGGATCACCGCATGGCCGAGCCGCTCCGCAAGCAGGGTCCGGTTGGGCAGGCCGGTCAAGGTGTCGTAGTTGGCGAGATAGCGCAATTCCTGCTCGTTGCGCTTGCGCTCGGTGATGTCGGTCAGGACGCCGATAAAGTGCGTGCGCTGACCCTGCGCATCCCGCACTTCCGAGCTTTGCAGCCAAGAAAGGAACTCCTCGCCGTCCTTGCGCCGCTGCCACAGCTCGCCCCGCCAGAGACCATCGCGCATGATCGATTCACGCAGGTTCTGGTAGTACTCCGGCGAGTGCTGGGCGCAGTTGAGCATCGCCGCCGATCGTCCGATCACCTCGTGTTCCTGCCAGCCGGTGATGCGCGTAAAGGCCGGGTTTATCGCGACGAACTTGAATTCGAGGTCGCAAACCGAAACTCCCTCGCGCATGCTGCTGATGACTTCCTGGGCAATGCGTCGTTCGCGCTCGGCTTCGCGCGTCGCGGTAATGTTGCGTGCTGTCCCGCAGATGCGCAGCGGCCGGCCTTCGGCATTGCGCTCAACGATCTTGCCGCGGGCCAGCACCCAGATCCATCGTCCATTGGCCATGCGCACGCGCTGCTCCGACTCGAACAGCGGCACCTTGTTGCTGATGTGGTCATCGAGACGCTGCGCGATCGCGCGCTGGTCGTCGGGATGCACTTTTTCGCGCACCCAGTCATAGACCGAATGGATCTCCTCGCGCTGCCGCTCGTGGGTACGTGCCGCACCGAGGCGAACCAGCACGCCGCTGTCCATGTTCAGATCCCAGAACTCGTCGCTGGAACCCCACAAGGCGAGGCGCAAGCGGCCCTCGCGCTCCTGCAATTCACGCGCATGCAGCTCCAGCCCGGCGCGCTTGCGCCTGACCGCGGCCCAGACAGCAAGGAGTCCCAGGATTCCAAGCAAGGCGTATACGCCCCACATCAGGCGGCTGTTCCACCATTCCGGATGGACCTCGATATCGAGGGCGGCGCCGGTCCGGTTCCAGTAGCCATCGTGGTTGCTCGCCTCGACGCGGAAGCGGTACCGGCCCGGATCGAGATTCGTGTAGTTGGCCTCGTGGCGGCTGCCCGCTTCGACCCATGCGTGGTCGAAACCCTCGAGCTGGTAGCGGAAGCGGTTGCGTTCCGGAGCGGTGAAATCGAGCGCAGCAAACCCGAGGTGCAGAATCCGGTCGGCATGGCTCAGGCTGACCTGCATGCCAGGACGAACCGGCACGGCATCGGCATCGCCGATGCGCACGTCGCGGATCACCACCGGCGCGAGGTAGCGGCTTGCCGCCACCGCAACCGGCGTGACCAGATTCAAGCCGCCGATGCCGCCGAACGCCAGGTCGCCGTTCGCCATCGCCTGGAAAGCGCCGCCGTTGAACTCCTGCCCTTGCAGGCCATCCTTCACCGAGAATGCATGAATGTTGCGCGTTGTCGGATCCAGTGCGGCAATGCCGCGGTTCGAGCTCAGCCAGAGTCGGCCCATCGCGTCTTCGAGGATTCCGTAGATCGTCGCATCGGGCAAGCCATCGCGCTTGAGGATGCGATCGAACTCGGCAGGGCCATCATCAAGACGCGCCAGATGGTTGAGCCCTCCGTGCGTGCCGATCCAGAAACTGCCGTCCGCACTCTCATGAACGACGCGAACGACGCCGCTGGACAACGAATGGACGTTGTCGCGCTCATGGCCAAACGTGCGCACCTTTCCCGAGGACGGATCTATCAGGTTCAATCCATCAGCGGTTCCCGCCCAGATTAGCCCGTGGCGATCCTCATGCAGGGCCAGCACGTGATTGTTGGTCAGACTCGCCTCATCGCCATCCTGATGCTGCCAGTTGCGCCATGTCTGGCGGGTCGGGTCGTAGCGCATCACCCCTACGTCGCGACCGCCAAACCAGATGCCGCCATCACGCGCGACGATCAGGGCGCGACGACTGCGGCTCCCGCCCTTGTCGAGCTCCAGCGTACTCAACGGCAAGGCGCTGACCGTGCCCGTGCGCGGATCGAGCATGCCGACACCCAAGTTGCAGGCGAACCAGATGGCATGGTCGGCGTCCTCGGCGAGCGCTTCGATATGCAGGCCGGCGCTCGCGTCGGCATCAAACGCCTTTGCGATCACGCTGTCGAAGTAGTCGATGCGCCCACTTGGACGATCGTAGCGCTTCAGCCCGTCGCCATCCGTTCCAAGCCAGAGCACGCCAGCCTTGTCTTCCAGTATCGAGCGGATGTTGTTGGTCGTGCCCTGGTCGCGACTGCGGTCGCGATCGGCGAAGTAGCGGAAGGTCGCTCCGGCAGGATCGACCTTGCTCAAGCCGAGCGAATCGCTGCCGACCCAGAGCAGTCCGGATCGATCGATCAGCAGGCGCGTCACCGTCGCCTGCGGAAGGCTGCCTTGCATGTCGATGTCAGGTCGTATCGAGTGCACCTGACCGCTGGCCGGCTCGTAGGCCACCAGTCCCTCTCCGCTGACCGCGAGCCAGAGCTTGCCGAGGCGGTCCTCGACAATCGCGTTGACGGCGCGCCGGGCCGGACTCGACCACAACAACTGCTCCTGGCCATTGGCCGGATCGACACGATGAAGGCCGGCAGTGTCGCCGACATACAAAACACGGTCGCGACTTTCAAACACGCTGTACGCATCGGCAATGCGGGTGTCGGCAACACGTGCGATGCGCTTGCTGTCCCGCGCGATCCGCCAGAGTCCCCGCTCGCTGGAAACCCACAGCGAGCCGTCGTCGGACAGCAGCAGGTCACGCACGTTGCCGATCGAGGATGTCGATCCGGGCGGCAGGATCTGTTCGCGCGTGTTGCCGACCGGATCAAGCAGGCCGAGTCCACCGCGGCTGCCGACCCAGAGGCCGCGGGCAGAATCAGCCAGCATGGCGGTGATGCTTTCGCGGGCGTTGCGATCGACGGCATCTTTCGGCAACGGGAATGCCTCGAACTTCCCGGTTGTGTGATCGAGGCGCGCCATGCCATTGACGCTGGTGCCTACCCAGAGATACCGCGCGCCATCACTGGCCATTGCGGTTATCGGGCTGTCCGGAATACTCGCCGCGTTGTCGCTGTCGTGCTCGTAGATCCTGAACTGGTAACCGTCGAACTGATGCAACCCGCCCTGGGTACCGATCCAGATCATGCCGTCCTCGCCCTGCACGAGCGAGAGGATCGAGTTCTGCAACAAGCCGCTTTCGTTGTCGAGCCGGTCGAAGTAGTACTGTCGTTCAACCGCACCGAGTGAAACGCTGAGCCCGATCGATACGATCGCCACCACGCGTCGCGCCAAACGGCAGGCATACGCGCAACGACAGGCAACTGGCGGCTTTCCCCTCATGGTGCGATGTTCGATACCCAGGCATTGCCGGCGCGTACGCGCCCAGACTGGAGTGTAGGCAATCATGTCCGGCCGTGCCACGAGCAGGCGCGATGCAGCGCGAGCGCCCGATCCAGTCGCGATGCGCGGCAACGCCGTGGCGTGCTTGACAACCCGTCAGGCCATCCGGGCTAGAATTGGCCATCCCGGGCAAATTCCGACGAGTAGCTGCCAACGCATGAATCATCGCGAGCTTGCCGATACCTTGACTCGACTTCAGCTCGGCGTCAGCGCGAGTGACCTGCACGGTTCACTGACCGGATACCTTTGCGCAGGCGGCCAGGCTGGCGCTGCCGACTGGCTCGATGCACTGGCCCTCGATGCCGACCTTGCCGACGGCCAGGACGATCCCTCGCTGGGCCTGCTCTATCGATATTGCCGCGAGCAACTCGATGACACCGATCTCGGCTTCGAGCCGATGCTTCCAGGTGACGAGGTCGCGATCGAACTGCGCGCCGAAGCGCTCGTCGAGTGGTGTCGCGGATTTCTCGGCGGCGTCGGCCTCGCCGGCGCAACCGCGGTGAAAGGCAAGGTGTCGGCCGAAGCCAGCGAAATCATGCAGGATCTCGGCACGATCGCCGCTTCGAATTTCGATTACGCGGGCGACGAGGAGGACGAGACGGCCCTCGCCGAGGTGCTCGAATTCGTGCGCGTCGGGGTTCTTCTCCTGCAGAGCGAATTCGAAGCGGAGCCGGTGCGACGACGCCACACCCCCGCGCCAAGCCGGCGCCTGCACTGATGATCGACAGCAAGGAATACAACCGGCGACGTCGCCAGCTCATGCGCATGGCCGGTCGCGACGCGATCGTCATCGTCCCCGCCGCGGCCGAGCGCCTGCGCAACAACGACGCGCACTACCCCTACCGGCAGGACAGTGACTTCCATTACCTGACCGGATTCGGCGAGCCCGATGCCGTACTCGCCCTCGTGCCGGGGCGCGCCCAGGGCGAGGTCATCCTGTTCTGCCGCGAGCGCGACCGTACCCGCGAACAGTGGGATGGCCATCGGGCCGGACAGGAGGGCGCGGTCGCCGATTTCGGCATGGACGATGCATTTCCGATCGAGGATATCGATGACATCCTGCCGGGCCTGATCGAAGGCCGCGCGCGGGTCTACTACCATTTCGGCCGCGACACCGACTTCGACCTCGTGTTGATGGGCTGGGTCAATCGCGTGCGCTCCAACGTGCGCCAGGGTGCCAAGCCGCCGCACGAGTTCGTTGCCCTCTCGCACCTGCTGCACGATTTGCGCCTGTACAAATCGCGTGCCGAGATTCGCCTGATGCACAAGTCCGCGCAGATCGCCGCCGAAGCCCATGTGCGTGCGATGCGCGCGGCGCGACCCGGCATGAACGAACATGAAGTCGAAGCCGAGTTGTTGCACACCTTCCGCAAGCACGGCGCGGTGCCGAGCTACGAGCCGATCGTCGGCGGTGGTGCGAACGGTTGCGTGCTGCACTACCGGGCGAACAACGCGACGCTGCGCGACGGCGACCTGCTGTTGATCGACGCCGGCGCCGAGTTTTCCTGTTACGCCTCGGACATCACCCGCACCTTCCCGGTCAACGGCCGTTACACACCCGAACAACGCGCGCTGTACGACATCGTGCTCGCCGCCCAGCTTGCCGCGATCGACGAAGTGCGCCCGGGGCGCTCGTTCGACGCCTATCACCAGGCCGCGGTGCGCAGCCTGACGGCTGGCCTGATCAAGCTCGGCCTGCTCAGCGGCAGCCTCAGATCGAATCTCGACGAACACCGCTACCGTCGTTTCTACATGCACAAGACCGGCCACTGGCTTGGCCTCGACGTGCACGACGTGGGCGACTATCGCGTCGATGGCGAATACCGCGAACTCGAACCGGGCATGGTCGTCACGGTCGAGCCGGGCCTGTACATCAGCCCCGACATGAAAGGCGTGCCGGCGCGATTCCGTGGCATCGGCATACGCATCGAGGATGATGTCGTCGTCACCCGCGGCGACCCCAGCGTGCTTTCCTCGGGCGTACCGAAGGACGCCGACGAAATCGAAGCCCTCATGGCGTCGGCTTGAGCGCGGAACTTCCGTTGCCGTTGCCGGGGTCACAGGCAGCCCCGAAGCCGGCCTGACCCGATGCGCATGCGATCTCGATGGTTCTCGCTTCTGCTCGCAGCCAGCTTCCTGCCGGGATCGTCACAGGCGCGCGCCGCTGACGACCAGCCGCGCTACGGCATGTTCGGCCAGTTGCATGTGCAACGTCCGGTCGCGGGTGTCGCCGATACGGTCCTGTTGCTGTCCGACCGCGGCGGCTGGTCGGCGCACGAAGACGCCCTGGCCCGCGCGCTGGCCATGCATGGCGCACGCGTGATCGGGATCGACCTTCCGGTTTACCTCAAGCGGCTTTCCGCCATCGATGACAAGTGCTCGTATCCAGCTGGGCATTTCGAGGAACTTGCCCACTGGATCGAGCGCCATGAAGGCGATGCGGACTACCGGATGCCACTCGTCGTCGGCACAGGCAGCGGTGCCGCGTTCGCCTATGCGATGGTCGCGCAGGCACCGACGAATACCTTCAGCGCGCTGATCACGCTCGGCTGGGATGGGGATTTCCGCCTGTCGAAAGCGATCTGCCCGGGCGATGCCGGCGCGATGACGGTCGCCGATGCCGACGCGCGCTACCGGATCGCGCCGATGGCCGTGCTGCCGACCGAATGGCTGGCGCTGGGCGGCGCGCATCTGCCGGGCCCGGCCAGCGTGATCGACCGCCTGTGGCGCGACATGGGTCTGCCACCGCCGCAGTTCCTGCATTCGCAGGCCATGACCGATATCGGCGTGACCTATGCACACTGGCGCGAGCAGCAGGATGCCATCCGCATCACACTGCCAGACGATATTGCCGATCTGCCGTTGACCGAGATCGCGCCAACGAGCCGCGATGACGGACGCATCGCCATCCTGCTTACCGGCGACGGTGGCTGGGCTGGCCTCGACAAGGGCGTCGCCGATGCGCTTGCGGGCGCAGGCATGCGCGTCGTCGGCTTTTCCACGCTCAAGTTCTTCTGGCGGAAACGCAGTCCGGCCGAAGCTGCCGACGCGCTGCGGCGAACGCTCGCCCACTACGCTGGAGCATGGCCGAAGGCGCGCTTCGTCGTGCTCGGCTATTCATTCGGCGCGAGTCTCGTGCCGGTGCTGGTCAATCGGCTGCCTGCCGCACTGCAGGCACGCATCGATCGCGGCATCATGATCTCGCCCGATGCCAATGCCGTGTTCGAGATCCGCATCGGCGACTGGTTTGGCGGCGCCAATCACGATGGCAGCGTGCCCGTGCTGCCTGAAATCACCGCGTCGCCCGTGCCTATCACCTGCATCCATGGCAGCGACGAGGACGACAGTTTCTGCAAGTCTGGCCTGGATCCGCGTCTCGCCGTGGCCAGTCTGCCCGGCGGGCATCATTACGATGGCGACTATGCGGCGCTCGGCCGCCTGATCCTTGAGACGCTGACCGGTCCCGAAAGCGCTCAGCCCTGATTGCGGCGATCGTCGCTGTTCAATACCGCGAGTACCTGCGGGCGCTTGGCGCCGGCAAAGCGACGAGCCCAGTAGGGTTCGCTCAGGCGGCTGATGCTGACGCGCTTGCCGCTCGACGGCGCATGGATGAATTCGCCATCGCCGGTATAGATGCCGACGTGTGAAATGCGCTTGCCGGCAGTACGGAAAAAGACCAGGTCGCCGCTGCGCAATTCGGTGCGGGCGATCTTCTGCCCGGCCTGGAACTGGGCCGCCGATGTATTCGGAAGATCGGCACCAATGCCCTGGCGGAACACGTACCGCACAAAGCCGCTGCAATCGAAGCCGGTCGACGGCTCGCGGCCGCCGCGCTTGTAGCGGATGTCACGCAGCCGATTGGCGAGGTTGATGACCAGCTGGATCGGCGAGAACGAACCGTGCGACGGTTCCGCGGCCGCCACGCCGGCCGGCGGTACCGGCTGCGCAAAGCGTGCGGTCCCGGTGACCGCGTAGGCACGGATTCCGGTGTCGCTCAGCCAGGACGGCTCCTGTTGCGCCTGCGCGATGCCCGCGACCAAGCCGGCGCCGAGCACGAAGGCGCAGACTCGAAGGCAACCCGGAAGCGCTCGGCTGATCGACATGGATGGAATTCCCCGGCTCGGACTGACGCCCGCCTCGGAATTCCGCGAGCGGGGCGAAAATATCAGCCTGCCCCGGGAAAGGTGTTCACAAGCCGTTAAGCCGCGGATTGTCGATCAGGAATCGTGACGGCCGCCGAACAAAAACCGTCGATAGCCGCCTTCGACGAGGGCCGCGATGTCGATGAGCAGGCCCGGCACCCAGAGTCCGCGCGGATAGGCCAGGTAGGAGCCCACCCATTGCGGCGCGAACTTGTCCTTGTAGCGACGCAGGCCCTGGTAGTTGTAGAAACGTCCGCCGTACTGGAACGCGAGCGCGGCCAGACGCTCGTTGATCCGCGCATACGGATTGTCGCCAACCCGCGACAGGGGAGCCATGCCGAAGCTGAAATACGCGTTGCCCTGCTCCTTGCCCCATTGCATGATCCGCGCGAACAGGAAGTCCATCGTGCCCCGCGGCGCATCGGGCACCTGCCGCATCAGGTCGACGCTCAATACCCCGCCCGGACCATAGGCCGGCAAGACATTCGCGAAGGCAATGATGTCATCGCCGCGGCGCACGATCGCGAGCTGGCCCCACGCGAGATAGTCGCGATCGAAGCGCCCGAGCGAGAATCCCTTTTCGCGTGCCGCTTTGTCGGCCAGCCACTGGTCCGAGACCTGTTCAAGCTCGCTCATCAGCGCGGTGTCGAATGGCGGATCGAGCAATTCAAACGAGAGTTGTTCCTTGATCGACCGGTTGACCGCCTGGCGCAGGTCCTCCCAGCGCTTGCCGACCAGGCTGAACTCGGCCAGCGGGATGATCGCAAGTTCGCCGAGCTTGAACAGGTCGAAACCGAGATCGTGATACAGGGACAGATCGCGCTCGAACACCTCATAGAACACCGGCACGCGATCCTGTGCATCGGCGAAGCGGCGAAAGTCGAGAATCGCGCGACGACGTTCCGCCTCCGGCCCGCATGGCGAGCCCAGCGCGACGAGCCGATCGCGTACCGAGCCATAAGCCATCACGGCGTGGCCATCGGCGGACCAGAACAGATGCTTGTCGCGCATGAAGGTCAGGTGGGCGAACTCGCCGCCGCCGAACTCGCGGTACAGGGTCCGCGCGCGTTCGAGCTCGCTGCGATCGGGCAGTTTCAGCGGTGGCCGGCGCACCGCGAACACCTGCCAGATCAGATAGGAGACGAGGCCTATCAAGGCGGCGAGGAGGCCACGCGCGAGTCGCGAACTATGTCCATCGGCACCGAAGTAGAACAGGTCGAAACTCTCGTCACCGAACACCGAGCCGATGCCGATGCCGAAGAAGACCAGTACGACGACCAGCAATCCGGCATACCAGCCGAGGGTCACCGCCGAGCTGAGACTCATCGCGGCGTGGCTGAACTCGCGCTTGCGCAGGCGCAGCAGGCTGGCCACGCCGAGCAGGAACAAGGCCTCGGCGTAGTGTAGGCCCTTGGTCAACGCAAGCACGGCGCTGATCAGGAGCAGCGGCATGGCGAGGCGATAGGCCAGGCGCAGACGGCCATCGATGCCTCGGCCAAGACCCAGCAGGAACACGCCCATCAGGATCGACAACCAGTACGAACCTTCGATGGCCGCCATCGGCAATACATCGCGCACCGCTTCGACATGTTCGCGCACGGCCGGTATCGCCGCCGAGCCGAGCAGCAGAATCCCCGCCGCAAACGTCAACACGGCAAGCAGGCGGATGCCGACATCGGCGAGCAGGCTCGCCGGCAGGCCGAGCATGCCGAACAGCGGATGGGTGCGCAGGCGCTCGCCGGCGCGGCCGAGGATCGGCAATCGCCGCGCCAGCATTCCCGATCCAAGCATGAGCCCGGCGAACAGCGGCAGGACGTAATAGCAGATGCGGAACAGGAACAGGCCGGCCAGCGACGCGGCCTGGTCATAACCCAGGGCTACGAGGGCAAGGACAAGGATGCTGTCGAAGACGCCGATACCGCCCGGCACCAGACTGAGCAGGCCCAGCACCGATGCGACGGCGAAGCAACCGATCAGGTCGATCGGGCGGATGTGAACAGCGGCGAGTTCGAGGCACGCATACAGCACGGCGGCGGCCAGCAGCCAGTCGAGCAGGGAGAGCACGCTGAGCTGGAATTTCAGCGACCAACGCGGCAGGGCATGCTGCTCGGGCAGCCAGCGCATGAGACCGCGACGCCCGGTCAGGACCAGGAACAGCGGCAGGTAGAGCGCAGCAAGAGCAAGCACGATCGCGACCAGCCACCGCGCACCGCTGCCGGCAAGCATCGGCGTCCGCCCAAGCGCCAGGGTCGAGCCGACCAGCAGGGACAGTCCGAGCGGCAGTGAAAGCACCTGCATGCCGACCAAGGCGGCGCTGCGTCCGGTCTCGACGCCCATCGAGGCGAAACCGAGCAGACGGACCGCCGAACCGATCGCGCCCGAAAGATTGAGCGTGTTCGACAGCGTGTTCGAGATGAAGGCAAGCCTGAAGACCGCGCGCGCCTGGACACCGAAGTGCAGCCAGCGTGCGAGGATCACATCGATCGAGCCGGTGAAGGCCACCGCGACGAGGGCGAACGCGGCGATTCCGAGCGTCGGCAGCAAGGGCATCTGCAGCAGGGTTCGTTGCATCGCAGGCAGATCGAGGCTGTCGATCTCGCGAACGACGAGCCAGCCGACGAGGGCCAGGAATCCCAGCGGAATGCACCAGCGCAACAGGCCGCGCCAGGCTGGGGGCGTCGCTTGTTCGGAACGACTGTCCACGAATGCTTCCTTGATCGGTCGACCGCAACGCCATGACCCGGCACGCGGGCGGATGCGCCGCGTATCGAGCGGACGACGACGGCCAAAGTTCAATCCATCGCCTGCCACGGACGCGCCGCGGTCAATGCGGGGGCGTTTCCTCGTCCGCTTTCTGTTTCGCGGTCGCCTCTGCGTTCAGTTCAAACCACATCGCATTGAGGATGGCGAAGCTGCAGGCCAGGCCGACACCGAGTATCCAGCTGAAGTACCACATCGGTTGCTCCCCAGGTCAGTACAGCGAATGCGAATCGCGCACGTGCTGCAGGTTGATGCGTCCGCGCAGCACACGATAGGTTCACGTCGTGTAGGCCAGGATCAAGGGCATGAAGATGATCACTGCGATCAGCATCAGGCCGAGCGTATGCGCGCTCGATGAGGCGTCCCAGAGCGTCAGGCTGCTGCGCGGATCGATGCTCGAAGGAAGCAGGAAAGGAAACAGCGCAAAACCTGCCGGGAACAGCGTGCCAACCAGCATGAGCCCGCTGGCCAGAAAGGCGCCACGATGACGCTTGCGTCGCGCCAGCAATGCCACCAGCACGGCCATCAGGATGGCCAGTGTCGCGAAAATGCAGGCCCATCCACCGAGGGCACCATCGACAAGCCAGTTGCCGCCGACCGTCACGTGTTTCAGCTGCGGATTCGAAGGCCCAACCGTGCGTGTGTCGGGTTCAAGCGAAAAGCCCTCGACGAGCCATGCCAGGCACGCACCCTCTGCCGCATACGTGCCGATGAACGATGGCACCAGCCAGCCCAGCAATCGCTCGGCCCGCGCGGCGATGAGCAGCGATACGAGGCCGACGAGTCTGGCGCCACCGCATCCAGGACGGCTGCGTCCCGGTGTCACAGCTTCGGCGGGATCACGGCAATCGGGAATTTCGCGCACAAAAAACCCCGCTTTTGGCGGGGTTTCCTGATGCCGCTTCTGCTGAAGCGGCTAGGTGCCGGTCGTCTTGCGGTCGCGATGGCAACCCTGACCTGGATTTGGCAGCCCCGGATGGATTCGAACCACCGATGCCTGAGTCAGAGTCAGGTGCCTTACCGCTTGGCGACGGGGCTATGGGCGGAATTAGCGCTTCGAGTACTGCGTCGCGCGACGTGCCTTGTGCAGACCGATCTTCTTGCGCTCGACTTCGCGGGCATCGCGGGTCATGAAACCGGCCTTGCGCAGCTGCGGCTTCAGGCTCTCGTCGTATTCGACCAGGGCGCGGGCGATGCCGAGGCGGATCGCGCCAGCCTGGCCGGTCGTGCCGCCACCGGCGACGCTGACGAGGACATCGAACTTCTCGGTTGCATCGACCAGCTGCAGCGGCTGGCGCACGATCATGCGTGCGGTCTCGCGGCCGAAGAATTCGTCAAGCGCCTTGCCGTTGACCGTGATCGCGCCACTGCCTTTGCGCAGGTAAACGCGCGCTGCGGAAGACTTGCGACGGCCGGTGCCGTAGTTCTGCTGAATCGCTGCCATGACTATCGATGCCTGATGTATTAGATATCCAGCACTTGCGGCTGCTGGGCGGAATGCGGGTGGTTCGGGCCAGCGTAGACCTTGAGCTTGCGATACATCGCACGGCCCAGCGGGTTCTTCGGCAGCATGCCCTTGACGGCGATCTCGATCACGCGCTCCGGATGCGTTGCAAGCATGTCCTTGAGCGAGGTCGTCTTCAGGTTGCCGATAAAGCCGGTGAAACGGTGGTAGTTCTTGTCATTCAGCTTGTTGCCGGTGACAGCGATCTTCTCGGCGTTGACGACGACGAGGAAATCGCCAGTGTCGACGTGGGTCGTGAAGATCGGCTTGTGCTTGCCCCTGAGCCGGCGAGCGAGTTCGGTCGACAGGCGGCCAAGCGTCTTGTTGGTTGCGTCGACAATGTACCAGTCGCGCTTTACGCTTTCTGGCTTGGCGCTGATCGTCTTCATATCAAAACCTTGATGCCCGTGACGGGCTGGATACGGCGAAAGGCGCGGGAGAATATAGGAACGTCCCGTACCGCGCAAGTCTGCGTCCCGCAAAGAGCGGCGCGCAGCGAGCCGCGGATGATAGCATCAAGTCATGGCCGATACGACCCACGGGCAGCCGGACTTCGATCTCGGTGCCCTCACCGATCAATGCGTGATGTGCGGCCTGTGCCTTCCGCACTGTCCGACCTATCGGCTGGATCGGCACGAAGCCGAGTCCCCGCGCGGTCGCATCGCCTTGGCCCGGCAGATCGCCGGCAAGCGCCTTGAGGTCTCCGAAGCGGCTCTTGCCCATCTCGACCATTGCCTCGGCTGCCTCGCCTGCCAGCCGGTGTGTCCTTCAAAAGTGCGCTACGACGAGATTCTGACCGCTACCCGCGCGATGCTGACTCCGTTGCGGACGAAGCAGGGCCGCCTGCGGCGCTGGCTGCACGATCCGGCAATGCTGGTCCGCTTCGCCCGGATCGGCACCACCCTGCGCGCCGATCGCTGGTTGCCGCGACTGGCCGGCCTGTTGCCTCGACACGGTCTTGCCCGACGCCTTGCCTGCGAGATGCCGGCCCGACCGGAGCCGCTGCGCGCCATCAAATCCGGCACCGCGCCCAAACCGGATCGTGGTCGGGTCACCCTGTTTCCGGGCTGCGCAGCGAGCGTTCTGGACCAGGACACCCTGGCCGGTGCGCAGATCCTGCTCGAAGCCCTCGGCCATGTCGTGGTCGTGCCAAAGCGGCCGGTCTGCTGTGGCGCACTGGCCTTGCATGGCGGTGACCGTGCCGCGGCGGCCGATCAGGCCGAATCGACGCGATCCGCACTCGAGGATTGCGCATCCCCGATCGTGCTGGTCAGTGCCTCGGGCTGCCTTGGCAGCCTGCGCAAGGGCTGCAGCGGATTGGCGGTCACCGACATCGTCGATTTCCTGGCCAGGGACGAGCGCATCGATACCCTGCGGTTCCGGCCGCTGGACCAGCGCGCCACGCTGCATCTGCCGTGCACGCAGTTGAATGTCGGAAGCGGCGCAGCTCCGTTGCGGGCCTTGCTGGCCCGGATTGGAGGATTGGAGCTGCTGACCCTGCCAGACCAGCCGCGCTGTTGCGGTGCGGCCGGCAGCTATTTCATCGAACAGCCTGAACGGGCGGATCGGCTCAGGACGGAACGACTCGACCAGGTCGCGGCGCAGTCGCCGGATCTGCTGCTGACGACCAATATCGGCTGCCGGATCTTTCTCGGCAATGGCCTGCGCCAGCGCAAACTCGGCCTACCGGTCCTGCACCCACTTGCCTTGCTCGCGCGCCAACTGGACACTTCCTCGCCATGAGCCAACACCCCCTCACCCGATTCGACCGCATCCTGGTTGAGATCGAACGCGCACTCGGCACGACGCTCGATCCGCAGCCATCCTCGGCGCGGCCTTCGCCATCGGCCGGAATCGACGAAGCCGAGCTTGACGAGGTCGCGCGCCGCCATGCGGGCGGGTTGATGCGCGTGAATCATGTCGGTGAAGTCTGTGCGCAGGCGCTTTATTCAGGCCAGGCCGCTGTGGCCCGCGATCCCCGACTGCGCGAGCAGTTGCTCGAAGCCGCCGCGGAAGAAACCGATCATCTCGCCTGGTGCGGCGAGCGCCTGCAGGAGCTCGGTGATCGAACCAGCCTGCTCAATCCACTCTGGTACGGCGGCGCGTACACGATCGGCGCGCTGGCCGGCCTGGCCAGCGACCGCCTGAGCCTCGGATTTGTCGTCGAAACGGAACGCCAGGTCGAAGCCCATCTCGACGGGCACCTGAGCAAATTGCCGGCTTCCGACCAGCGCAGCCGCGCGATCGTCGTGCAGATGAAGCAGGACGAGGCTCGTCACGCCGAACAGGCCATGGCTGCTGGCGGCGCCGATTTGCCGACCCCGGTCAAACACCTCATGCGAGTGGCGGCCAACCTGATGCGCGCGGTCGCTTACCGCCTCTGAGCGAAGCGGGTGGGCGGAATGGGGAATGGAGAACCTGAAGAGTGCGCGCGCCGCTGTTGCGCTGGCGTACGACCTTGACGATTCCCTATTCCCTGTTCCCCATTCCTGGCTACGTCAGATTGCGGCCGTGGAACAGCTCTTCGATCTCGCGGCGGACCAGGGCGCCGATGCTCTGGCGCTCCTTGAACGAGAGGTCATCGGATTGTGCCTCGAACAGGTAGGTGTCGAGGTCGAAGTCCTTGATGTGCATCTTCGTGTGGAACATGTTTTCCTGGTACACATTGACGTCGAACATCTCGTACTTCTGACGGATGTGCTTGGCCAGGTATTCCTGCACCGAATTGATGCGGTGGTCCATGTAGTGCTTGCGGCCTTTCACGTCGCGGGTGAAGCCGCGCACGCGGTAGTCGGCGATGACGATGTCCGACTCGAAACTGTCGATCAGGAAATTGAGGGCCTTCAGCGGCGAGATCACGCCACAGGTGGCCACGTCGATATCCGCGCGGAAGGTCGCGATGCCGTTGTGCGGATGCGTTTCCGGATAGGTGTGGACGGTGATGTGGCTCTTGTCCATGTGCGCGACGACCGCGCCCGAGATGGTGTCGCGGCCGAGCTTCTCGACGACCGGCTCCTCGGAGATCAGGATCGTCACGCTGGCGCCCTGCGGATCGTAGTCCTGGCGCGCGACGTTGAGGATGTTGGCACCGATGATGTCGGCCACGTCGGTCAGGATCGCGGTCAGGCGCTCGGCGTTGTAGGCCTCGTCGATGTACTCGATATAGCGCCGACGCTGGTCTTCCGACACCGCATAGCAGATGTCGTAGATGTTGAAGCTGAGCGCCTTCGTGAGGTTGTTGAAACCCTGCAGGCGCAGACGGGGAATGGGTTTGACCACGGTTCTACTCTCCAGCCCGGACCCCGGGGAAACGGCGCGCATTATGAGCCAATCGGCCGGGTGAATACACCATCCCGCCGCGCTGCCGCCGACGCAAACCCTTCGGCTGGCCTCCGCAACAACATCGCAACGCACGCGACTTTCGCTCCTGCTCGCCCCACGGGCACACTTGCGGAGAGTCCGGCCCGTCGAACAGCAACTCGACAGAGTGACGGCGGCCAAACACCAGCGACACCTGCAAGGCGATTTGCAATAAGATTGTGTCAGGCTGCGATTCAGGGGCGTGGTCGATGGAAAATTCAAGCCGCATCTGTTTCGCGACTACGGCGCCATGGGAGAAGCTCGCGTGAAAATGGCAGATTTCCGTTACACCCTGCAGCGTAACGTTTCCAAGGTGCAGGCTCCGCCATCGCTGATCCCGGATCGGGACGCGATGGAGAAATTCCTCGGCATGTGCCATCGCCGCCGGTATCCCAACAAGACCGCCATCATCCGGCCGGGTGACTCGGCGAACATCCTCTATTACGTCATCGATGGATCACTGACGGTTTCGTCCGAAGACGAGGAAGGCCGGGAACTGATCCTCACCTATCTCAACCGCGGTGAATTCATCGGCGAGATGGGTCTGTTTGTCGAGACCCCGCGTCGCGAAGTCATGGTGCGCACGCGCACGCCGTGCGAACTCGCCGAGATCGGCTACGAACGCATGTTCAACCTGTTCGAAGGCCCGTTGCGCGACGAGTGCCCGAAGATCCTGTTCGCGATCGGCTCGCAATTGACCAATCGCCTGCTGCATACGAGCCGCAAGGTGAGTCGACTCGCCTTCATGGATGTCACCGGCCGGGTCGGCAAGACCCTGATCGACCTGACCAACGAACCGGATGCGATGAGCCATCCGCAGGGCACCCAGATCCGCATCTCGCGCCAGGAGATCAGCCGCATCGTCGGATGCTCGCGCGAAATGGTCGGGCGCGTGCTCAAGCAGCTCGAGGAGCAGGGCATGATCAATGTCTCGGGCAAGACCATCGTCGTGCTGGGTCGGCGCGCCGAGCCGCTCTAGTCAGAGCGGGACAACGGGAATACGCGCTCTCAGAACCAGTCGACCTTGCGCGTCTCGCGTCCGAGCGCGCGCTCGACCCGACGCACGGTTTCGGCATCGGCGTTGACCAGCACCGGATCGCGCGCGCACTTGAGCATCGGGATATCGTTCGAGGAATCGCTGTAGGCGATCTCCCAAGGCTCCGCGATGCCGTGTCGCGCGATCTGCACCGGCTTGGTCCGACCGAAGTTGTGGACTTCCTTGCGCATGCCCAAGCGCCCCTTGCGCAGACGTGAGGCAATGATCTCGATATCGTGCAAGCCGATCGATCCGAAGATCGCCCGGACCAGGGTTTCCTCGCAACCGGTGACGATCACGACGCGATCACCCTCGATCACATGGCGGCGCATGGCGCTGATGCCTTCGCGAATGAAGATACGCGGACGTTCGACCAGTTCCGCGGCAAACGCTCGCACGAGCGTCTCGTAGCGCGCCGGGCCGATGCCGAGCAGGCTGATGCGCACGAACACGCCGACGAGGGTCATGCGCAACGAGCGGATCGCAAACAACGGCAGGGTCGGCGGCAACATCGCGACGGCGATCAGCAAGCGCCACCAGGACCGTCGGAAGCGCGAGTACACGAAGCGCGCGAAAGCATCGCCCTGCATCAGCACGCCGTCGAAATCGAACAACACAACGCGCACCGTGGCTTCCGCCGCGGTCGGCGCCGCGACACCAGGAGGATGACCGTCACTCATCGCGGAAAGAACAACTGCCGCAGTTCGGCGCCCGGATCCGCAGCGCGCATGAAGGTCTCGCCAATCAGGAACGCATCGATGCCGACTCGGCGCAGGCGCGCGATATCGGCAGCGCTGGCGATGCCGCTTTCGCTGACGAGGAGCCGCTCGGGCGGCGCGCGTTCGCGCAGTTGCACGCTGGTGTCGAGCGATACTTCGAAGCTGCGCAGGTTGCGGTTGTTGATGCCGATCAGCGGCGCCGGGATCTCGAGAGCGCGATCGAGTTCTTCGTCGTCGTGCACCTCGACGAGCACATCGAGATCCAGCTCGGCGGCAAGCAGGCTCAATTCCAGCAAGGCGTCATCGCTCAGCGCCGCGACGATCAGCAGGATGCAATCGGCGCCGATCGCGCGTGCTTCGTGGACCTGGTACCGATCGATCGTGAAATCCTTGCGCAGCACCGGCAGCGTGCACGCTGCGCGCGCCTCGCGAAGATATTCCTCGCTGCCCTGGAAAAAATCGGCATCTGTCAACACGGAAAGGCAGGTCGCACCGCCGCGCTCGTAACTCCGGGCAATCTCCGCCGGCGCGAAATCGGCGCGGATCACGCCCTTGCTAGGGCTCGCCTTCTTGATCTCGGCGATCACTGCGGGATGGCCCGTTTCGACCTTCGCTTCGATGGCCGCGGCAAATCCACGCGTGTCCGGCAGATCGGCACTGCGCGCGATCAACTCGGCGAGCGGAACCCGCGCGCTGCGCTCGGTGATCTCCTCGACCTTGCGCGCGAGGATTCGATCAAGAATGTCGCTCATGTAATTCCCCGCTCGATTCGTAGGAAACGGCCTCAGCCGTAATATCAGGGCAATGCTGATCCGGGACGACGCAGGCTATGCGTCCGTCGACCCGGCCAACTGGCGCGTGACGCGCACGAATTCATCCAGCTTTGCGCGCGCGGCACCGCTCGCGAGGGCCGCACGGGCCTTGGCAACGCCATCAGCCAGCGACGTCGCCGCGTTCGCCGCGTACAGCGCCGCGCCCGCATTGAGCATGACGATGTCGCGCGCGACACCGTCCGTGTTTTCCAGTGCCTCGAGCAGCTTGGCACGCGACTCCGTCGCATTCTCGACGCGCAACTGGCGTCCCGAGGCCATCGCGAAACCGAGTTCCTCGGGATGGATTTCGTACTCGCGCACGACGCCATCGCGAAGTTCGCCGACCAGGGTCGAGCCACCGAGCGAGATCTCATCCATGCCGTCCTTGCCCCAGACGACGAGAGCATGTTTCGCCCCGAGCTGCTTGAGCACGCGGACCAGGATGCCGACCAGATCGGGATGGAACACGCCGAGCAGGATATTCGGCGCACCCGCCGGATTGGTCAGCGGCCCCAGGATATTGAAGATCGTGCGCACGCCCATCTCGCGACGTACCGCGGCGACAGCCTTCATCGCCGGATGATGGAGAGGCGCGAACATGAAACCGATGCCGACCCGCTCGATGCACGCGGCGACCTGCGCCGGCTGCAGCTCGATTGCCGCACCGAGCGCTTCGAGCACATCGGCACTGCCGGACTTCGACGACACGCTGCGGTTGCCGTGCTTGGCGACCCGAGCGCCGGCAGCGGCGACGACGAACATCGAGGCTGTCGAGATGTTGAAACTGTTGCCGCCATCGCCGCCGGTGCCGACGATGTCGACGAAGTTCGTGTGGTCGGCCAACGTGACCGGAGCAGCCAGCTCGCGCATGACTTCGGCCGCCGCGCTGATCTCGCCGATGCTTTCCTTCTTCACGCGCAAGCCGGTCAGGATCGCCGCGACCATTGCGTCGGATACTTTCCCGCACATGATCTGGCGCATCAGCGTGATCATCTCGTCATGGAAGATCTCGCGGTGCTCGATCGTGCGTTGCAGGGCATGTTGCGGGGTGAAATTCATGGAGGTCCATCACTCGTCAATGTTGCGTCGAAGCGACCACGCTCGCGAGGCCATTCCAGCCGTCGACGGGCCGGGACTTCGCAAAAGGAGCCGCTGCCGCCTCGGCTGCGCTCAACGCTGCAGGAAGTTCCGCAGCAGGGCATGGCCATGCTGGGTCAGGATCGATTCGGGATGGAACTGCACGCCTTCGACAGGCAGGGTGCGATGTCGCAGTCCCATGATCTCATCCCGGCTGCCATCGGCGTTCTCGGTCCACGCGGTGACTTCGAGGCAGTCCGGCAGCGATTCCTGCTCGACCACGAGCGAATGGTAGCGGGTTGCCTCGAACGGATTCGGCAGGTCGCGGAACACGCCGCGGCCCGTGTGGTGAATCATCGAGGTCTTGCCATGCATGATCTGCCGCGCACGCACGACCTTGCCGCCGAAGGCCTGGCCGATCGACTGATGGCCGAGGCAGACGCCGAAGATCGGCACGCTGGCGGACAGCTTTTCCAGCACCTCGAGTGACACCCCGGCCTCGTTCGGCGTACATGGACCCGGCGAGATCACGATCGAAGAGGCATCCAGCGCACCGATTTCCGCGGTCGACAGCTCATCGTTGCGAACCACCTTCACGTCCTCGCCCAGCTCGCCGAAATACTGCACAAGGTTGAATGTGAAGCTGTCGTAATTGTCGATCATGAGGAGCATATATAGCTTGCAGCCCTTGAATTGTTTGGGTTCTACCCCGTTCTTGCGGACCGTTGAGTCAAGGCCGCAAAGGTCTGGTCCCGACCATCGATTCTGCGTTGCATTCGGGGATTGTGGAAGCGTTCGATGCAATCAGGGACCTCCCCCTCGTGTGTCAGCCAGGGTCAAGCCGCGTTGGCGATGAACACGCTCGCGCTTGATCACGCCGAAGAAGCCGTCGGTCGCTGCGTTGTCAGCGCAGTGACCCACGGCGCTCATGCTGCAGGAAGTTCCCACTTGTCCTGTTTGGCCTGATGCCGGACTGATGTCGTTGTTGGTGTCCGGCATCACGACCGTTTGCTTGAGCGGATGCCCGAACCCGCTGCTTTCGTATCGGGTCCGGTTTTGTCGACTGGCTCACGGACGGGGATGAAAAAACATGCTGCGGCATGCGATGATCCGCTCAGGGTATCGGGGGATCGCCGTTGGCTCAGCCTGCTGAACTCAAGCGCCGTAGTGTCATCCGCACGCCCGGGCTCCTTCTCCTGGGAGCGGGGCCGGCGGGCGGCTTTCGAGCACGATGCTGCCTCCGTTCGGCGCGGCGGCATGGGCGTTGCACCGCTTGATCGTGTTGCCCGCGATCGGCTTCGTCCCGGCACTGGTATTCGCCGGCGAGTTCAAGCGGGCGCCAGGCGGATGGAAGCGCGATGCGCAGCAGCGGCCACGGGAGTCGATCGCGCCGGGGATCGCGCGTCACATCGATCGCGCGAGAGTTCGCAGAGACCTGCCTGTCATGGAGCATGGTGCAGCCCGCGTTGCGCCGCAGCGCCGCCTTCGTGTGCGTCGTGCCTGCCTCCGGCATGACCGCATGCCGGGACGAGCAGGGTTCCGCCGATCGCTGCCGCAAGGGTGGCGGCAGCAAATATCACCGCGATTGAGGAACGGGACCATGCCGATCGCGCGACGTGCCATCGAGAGCTTGCGCCGCCGGGCCTGGGGCGACACTGGCATCGAACTCGTCGTCGTCATCCTCGGCGTATTCATCGGATTGCAGGCGGCGAACTGGAACGAGGGCCGCTTGAGTGCCCAGCGCGGCACCGCGTTCACCGAGCGACTCAAGGATGATCTGCGCGTCGAAGCCTGGAACTGGGAGATGCAGATCGGCTACTACAGCCAGGTGCGGACCAGTGCGATTCGTGCCGCCGACGCGCTGTCGGGCCACATCGCGTTGACCGATGACGCCCTGCTCGCCGCCGCCTATCGCGCCACCCAGTACAACGAGAACACGGGCCAGCGCACGACCTACGACGAGTTGACCTCGACCGGCGAAATGAACCTGATCGCCGATCTGGGCCTGCGCAACCTCGCAGTGGAAATCTACTCGAGCCCGATATTCGAGCTGATCTCCGACGAAGGACGCATGTCCGACTACAGGAAGTGGTTCCGCAAACGCGTGCCGCATCGTGTTCAGTTCGCCGTGGCTGAAGCCTGCGGTGACGGCATCATTGCCACCGGCGATTTCGCCGGCATTGCCGCGGCCCTCGATTACCCGTGCCAGATCGACCTTCCCGCTGCCGAACTGGCGGAAGTCGCCAACCTGATTCGCAACGACGCGGACGCCTTGCCGCTGTTGCGACTGCGCATCGCCGACGCCGGCACCAACATCAGCACCTTCGGCACCTACCTGCCCGATTTGCGCGATGCAATGCGCCGCATTGCGGCGGAGGCGCCATGAGCGGGTTCCTTGGCGAACTCAAGCGCCGCAACGTGATCCGCATCGGCGGCCTGTACCTCGTTGCCGCATGGCTGCTCGTGCAGGTCGCGGGCACGTTGCTGCCGGTGTTCGAGGCGCCGACATGGGTCATGAAGGTGCTCGTCGCGGTGCTCGCGATCGGGTGCGTGCTCGCGCTCGCGCTCGCGTGGGTGTTCGAGTTGACGCCGCAAGGGCTGCAGCGCGATGCAGGTGCGCCGGCTACGGAGTCGATCGCGCCGCAGACCGCGCGCCGACTGGATCGCACGATCATCGTCGTGCTGCTGCTCGCGCTCGGCGTATTCGCGATCGACAAAATGGGGTCGGATTCATTTTCCGGGTCCGGCGAAACGAGCCGAGCGAAAGCGGGACATCCGGAAAACGACGCTGACCCCATTCCCGCCGTTCCCGCAAAGTCGATCGCCGTGCTCGCGTTTGCCGACATGAGCCCGGGTCGCGACAACGAATACCTCGGCGACGGCATCGCCGAGGAAATCCTCAATGCGCTCGCGAAGGTCGAGGAACTGAAGGTCGCGGGTCGTACCTCGTCGTTCTCGTACAAGGGCAAGGACGCCGACCTGCGCGAGATCGGCGAGGCGCTCGGCGTCGCCCACGTGCTCGAAGGCTCGGTACGACGCCAGGGCGACCAGGTACGCATCACCGCGCAGCTGATCCGCACCGCCGATGGCTTCCACCTGTGGTCGGAGACGTTTCCCGGCACGATGGACGACGTGTTCGCGCTGCAGGAGAACATCGCTCGCGCGATCGCGGGCAAGCTGCAACTCACGCTGACCGGCAAGCAGGCGCAGCGACTCGTCAACGCGGGCACCGCGAACACCGAAGCCTATGCGCTGTACCTGCAGGCCAGCGCCACCTTCAACCGGCGTGACTCGGCGCGCTACGTCGAGGCGATGGCGCAGCTCGACCAGGCCACCACGCTCGATCCGGGCTTTGCGCGCGCCTACGCGCGCCTGGCGGCCTTGTATGCCGTGGCACTCAATGCCGACACCGTCGAATTCGACGCGGCCGTGGCCGCTGTCGAGAAATTCGCCCTGCGCGCGGCGCAACTCGACCCCTCGCTGGCCGAACCGCACGCGGTGCTCGGCCTGGTCTTCCGGTACCAGCGCAAGCATCGCGAGAGCGACGCCGCCTTTGCTCGCGCGCTGGCGCTGGAACCCGACGATGTGACGGCGAATTTCTGGTGGGCGATCACGCAGACCCAGGCCGGCTACCGGCGCCAGGGAATCATCGCGCTCGACCGGACCTTGCAGCTCGACCCGCTGCTGCCCAATGCGCTGCTCTGGCGCGGCCGCGAGCATGTGGCCGATGGCGAACTCGAACTGGCCGAACGACTGCTGCGTCGTGCGGCGGAAGGCGGCCATTCCTTCGTCGGCATCGCCCAGTGGGGACTGGAACGGCAGCGCGGAAACCGGGATGCCGGCATCGCCTCGCTTGCGGCTGGCCTGAAGTATTTCTCCACCGCATTCCCTGCGGGCGCGACGGACGTGTTCGCGCGCGCCTGCCTCGGCGATGCAGAGGCCAGGACCGAGGCGCTGGCCCTGATCGATGCCCATCTCGCCACCCGGCCCCCGTATGTCAGCGGCGTTGCGCCGTATGTCCTGGCCCACGTCGGCGAACCCGCACGTGCGTTGGCTCTGTTGCAGGACCGGTCCACCACCAACGACGGCCTGCTCATGGGCGAATTGTTCAGTCCGCCGCTGACCGAAGCGCGCCGCACGCCCGAGTTCCCGGAATTCCTGCGCAGGATGGGTCTGGCGGCGTACTGGGACGAGGCCGGGCCGCCGGACCAGTGCAAGAAGGACACGAGCGGCGACTACCACTGTGAATGACGGGCCGACAGGGGAGCGCACCATGCTGTTACACCGCGTCATCGAGCACGTCCGCGAGCAGAACTGGACCGCGATCGGCATCGACTTCGTGATCGTCGTGATCGGCGTGTTCGTCGGCATCCAGGTCGCGAACTGGAACGCATCGCTGGCGGACGAACGGCGCGGACGCGCGTACGCCGCGCGCCTGGCAGCGGACCTCGAACGCGACCTCGCCGGACGGCGCGAGCTCGCTGCGTACTATGCTGCCGTGCTTGAGGCGGTCGAACGCACCAACGCGCTGCTGACGGACCCGGTGGCCGATGCGCAGATGCTCGTGGTCAACGCCTACCGCGCGAGCGAGATAAACTACCGCGCGCCGTCGCACGCGACCTGGAACGAGATCGTCTCGTCCGGCGACACGGGTCTGCTTCCGCGCGAGGCAGCCAGCCACGCGGCCGAATATTTCGCATTCGACACGGCACGCGATCAGTTGGGCATCCTCGGCAACTCCGCCTATCGGCATCATGTCCGAACGATCGTCCCGCTGCCGCTGCAGAAGGCCCTGCGCAAGGGGTGCAGCGATATCCGCGACGAAGTCCAGCAGATCACCGGGTTCATGGCCGACTGCGTGCTCGACATCGCGCCGGCAGTCGTCGCGTCGACAGCAGCCGCCTTGCACGCCGACCCGGTCGTGCTGGCGGAACTGCGCCATCAGTATTCGGATGTGTACTCCGCGCACGCCAATCTCAGCGGTGATGTTGCGGCGATCGAACGTGCACTCGCAGCACTCAGGGTCGACTCGACGCCCGCCGGAAGTCAACCATGATCCTGCGTCGCGTCATCGAGCACGTCCGCGAGCAGAACTGGACCGCGATCGGCATCGACTTCTGCATCGTGGTGATCGGCGTGTTCGTCGGCATCCAGGTATCCAACTGGAACGAGACGCGCCTGAGCCGGGACAAGTCCGCGGTCTTCACCGAGCGGCTGAAGGACGATCTGCGCAAGGAAGGCTGGCGCTACCAGTTCCTGCTGGCGTATTACCGCGACGTGCGCGACGCGACCGAAACCACCGCGGACGCGCTTAGCGGCAAGGCACCGCTCTCGAATGAAGCTTTCCTCGTCAATGCCTACCGCGCCACCCAGTACAAGCAGGGCGCCGGCCGACGCGCGACCTACGATGAGTTGATCTCGACCGGCGGCATCGGTTTGATCGAGGACCGCGAACTGCTGCAATTGGCTGTGCGCGCCTATAGCCTCACCACGCTCGAAAACCTGGCGAAGGAAGGCATCGAGTCCCACTACCGCCAATTGTTCCGCATGACCATCCCCAACGAGACGCAACGCGCGCTGGCCAGGCAATGCGGCGATCGCTATATCCTGCCGGGCGACTTCCGCGGGTTCGACCAGGTGATCGACTACCCCTGCGAAACCGGCTTGTCCGAGGCCGACATCAACGCCGCCGTCGACGCGTTGCGCAGCGCCCCGCAGACCCTGCCCTACCTGCGCCTGCGCGTCGCCGATATCGAAACGCGGCTACAGGACCTGACCGGAAACAACCGCGATGTCTTCGAGGGATTCCTCGAGATCGCGAAGGAGCAGCCATGATCCTGGGTCGCTTCGCGCGAACGCTGAAGGAACAGAACTGGGCGACGATCCTGATCGAGTTCGTGCTGCTCGTGGCCGGCGTGTTCCTCGGCATCCAGGCCGCCAACTGGAACGAGCAACGCGCCGAAGACGTCAAGGCAAAGGCCTACCTGACCCGCATCCACGTCAACCTGCAGGCTGACCTGGAATCGATCCGGCGCCGCGAAACCATGTGGGGCCAGGTGATCGCTTACGGCAAGGGTGCCATCCGCTACGCCGAAACCGGCGAATTGGTGGAAGGCTCCGCCTGGAAAACCGTACTGGCGTTCTACCAGTCCAGCCAGCTGTGGCAATGGGTGACCTCGGATTCGACCTACCAGGAGATGCGCAGTGGTGGCGAGCTGGGATTGATCCGGGACCAGGGCCTGCGCGATGCGCTATCCCAGTACTACCTCGAGAACGGTTCCGGCACCGCCTACCTGTTCATGCTGCAACCGGAGTACCGCAAGATCGTGCGCGGGCTGACGCCTTCGGTCGTGGCCGACCACATCTGGGCGAAGTGCTGGCAACAACCCAACCCGAGCGAACAGTACCTGCTCAATTGCGATTCGCCGGTGTCCGAAGCGCAGGCGCAAGCGGTGCTGGCCGGCTACCTGGAAGACCCCGGGCTTTTGAAAGAACTCCGGTTCTGGGTCGCCAACCAGGGCGTGGCCCTGAATCTGATCCAGAACTACAACCCGCTCCTGAAGGACATGCTGGCGCGCGGGAAACCGGAGCCGCCGCAGTGAGTTTCGTCGCCGAACTGCGCCGCCGCAACGTGATCCGCATGGCCGGGTTGTACCTGGTCGGTGCGTGGCTGATCGTGCAGGTCGCGGGCACCGTGCTGCCGATGTTCGGCGCACCTGAATGGGTCGCGCGCAGCATCGTGCTCGTGCTCGCGGTCGGCTTCATCCCGGCGATGATGTTCGCCTGGATCTTCGAACTCACGCCGCAGGGACTCAAGCGTGATGCCGAGGTCGATCGCGAACAGTCGATCGCGCCGCACACGGCGCGTCGCATGGATCGCATGCTGCTGGCAGTTTCATTGCTCGCCATCGGCTATTTCCTCGTCGACAAATTCGTCTTCGACCCGCAGCGAGACGTCGAACTGGTCCAACGCACGACGGTCGAACTCGGTGCCATTGCGGAAGCGGAAAAATCGAAGGCGCGCGCCAACTCGATCGCCGTCCTGCCGTTCGTCAACATGTCCGGCGATGCGGTCAACGAGTACTTCTCCGACGGCATCAGCGAGGAGATCCTCAATGTGCTGGCCGGCACGCCGGAGCTGCAGGTCGCCGCACGCACGTCGTCGTTCTCGTTCAAGGGCAAGAACCAGGAAATACCGGTCATCGCCAAGGCGCTCGGCGTGCGCCTGGTGCTCGAAGGCAGCGTGCGCAAGCAGGGCGACCAGGTGCGCATCACCGCCCAGTTGATCGACGCGCAATCCGGATTCCACCTCTGGTCGGAGACCTACGACCGCAAGCTCGAGGACATCTTCGCGATCCAGGACGAGATTGCGCAGGCGATTGGCGCGCAGATGAAGGTCACCATCGCCGGCGCAGCGGCCGGCACCAACCACGGCACCAGGAACCTCGCCGCCTACGACCTCTACCTGCGCGGCGTCGGCCTGTGGCATGGCCGCGTGGCCAGGGACATGCTCGAGGCGCTCGCGTTGTTCAAACAGGCGGCAGAGGCCGATCCGGCATTCGCAGGCGCCTACGCGGGCCAGGCCCTCGTCTACACCGTGGTTCCTGCTTACAGCGACCGCTACAGCTGGGAGGAATCAGTGGCGAAAACCGAGGACCTCGCCGCCCGCGCAATCGCGCTCGATCCGACCCTGCCCGAAGCCTACGCCGCGCTCGGCAACACCGCGATGAACAAGCGCAACCTCGACACCGGATCCGCGCTGCTCGATCGCGCGATCGCGCTGCGGCCATCGTTCGCGACCGCCTATCA
>ENA-UOWO01001551-UOWO01001551.1-activated-sludge-metagenome-genome-assembly--contig:-NODE-1551-length-30262-cov-6.320091_pt1 | contig 30262 bp, 26 predicted proteins | sample MGYA00238148_ERZ761564 | MGnify/ENA primary metagenome ERZ761564 (study PRJEB28885, sample SAMN05720194) | activated sludge metagenome | isolation source: Anaerobic digester | place: USA...
GATGCTAAAAATACACTTATTAATATTAAAGCTTGCCAGCTCATATCATTGATTATATTTCATTAACTAGAACAATATAAGGGAAAGTGAAGAAAGAAAATTGGTTGCGGGGAACGGATTCGAACCATTGACCTTCAGGTTATGAGCCTGACGAGCTGCCACTGCTCCACCCCGCAATTAATGCTAGTGAATAATACTAGATTATCTACCAAAAAGCAATTTGAGCCAATAAGTGGCAGGGTCATTAAAGGCAATTCGCATGGTCTCTTCCTCAAGAGGCTCGATCTCGGGCAGCTCTTCAGGTCTATCAACATAATAGATGGTTTCATTATCATGAGCCAGATTCAAATTCTCTCTGGCATACATTCTTTTGTACTCAAGGGAATCATATTCCTTAACCTGTTCTATTAAATATTCATTTTCAGCAACTATTGCATCCAGTTTAGCCTGTTCTTCCTCAAATCTAGCAAGAGTTGTTACGCCTTTATCAAAGGTGATATAGATATTAATAATCAGTAAAACAATAACCCCAAAGAATATTCCCTGCACAAACACCCTGCTCCAATCAATTTTGATCAGTTTAAATCTGGCTAATATGTGGTTAATTCTGAATTTTAATTTTGATGCTAACATTTTTATCTTATAGTGTTTGACCGGTCTTGGAGTCTGTAATATAATTACCCGGAATACTCCCAAAAGATCTGAATATAATTTAACCTATTTAGCGATGAATTTTCAAGCACTACTAAAGGATTTCATAGCATCACTAGAGCAGAAAGGAAGAGCCAAAGCCACAATCATCGCATATAAAAAAGACCTAGAGCAATTATTCTCACACCTAGAATCTCAAAAGATCACGGATATTAAAAAGATAGAAGCAAAACATATAAAGCAGCATTTGAAAAATATTCAGGAAGAACAGAAACTAACACTTAAAAGTATCTCCAGAAAAATTAACAGTATCAGAACATTCTTTAAATACCTAGTAGAAAAAAAGATAATTTCCAATAACTATGCTCTGGAAGTAAATCATCCTAAATTAAAAATGCATGATCCCAGAGTATTAAGCTCCCTGGAGTATAGAGCAATAAGAGATGCAGCTAGATTAAATCCAAAATACTACACAATAATCGAACTAATATTACAAACAGGATTAAGAATAAGTGAGATAGCAAATTTGAAAGTCGAGGATATAAAATTCATTAATGACACAAAAGCTACTCTTACAGTGACTTCATATTCAAATAATGCCGGAAGAACAATCGAACTAAATCCCCTAGCAATACTTGCTCTTCAAGAATATTTCAACAGATTCATCAAGGATAAAAAACTGCCTCAGGACCATCTTTTCTATACTAAAAACGGTGGAGGCATAATGATCAGAAATATTAGAGCAAGTTTAGAAAACATCTTTAAGAAAGCAGATATCAATGGAGTAACAGTTAATGATCTTCGTAATACTTTCATTGTTTACCAGCTTCAAAATGGTCTTCCATTAGCTAAAGTATCCGAGATCGTTGGACATCAAAAGGCTGCTACTACAGAGAGATATCTAAAACTATTAAAAGAAGAACCTCAAAGAATTCAAAGCAAAATTATTCCACTTTAGTATTATTGGGGAGTTTCATATGGGCCAGGGTGGACTCGAACCACCGACCCCCGCTTTATAAGAACGATGCTCTCACCGGCTGAGCTACTGGCCCATCAATGAATAGATTTTATCATTAGCAATCAAATTATTAAAGTAACTTCCCTATTTCCAATCTTTATAATTCCAGCCCCAAATGCTATAATCAATATATATGAGTAATAAATCCGAACGACAATTAGGAGGCCCAGAACTATACAGCTGGATACTGGAAAGCCGTAAAACACAAACAAGGGAATTAGCCCCTTCCCTCTCCTATTCCCGTATCGATACACAACATCCTTTTGATCCTGAAATATTTAGAGGCTTCCCAGCCATTGTCTGCCCTATAGAGGAAACCAATCCTGCTAAACTTGCTTCAGAACTGCTTAAATTGCAGACATCCTGGGGCAGTATCACTCCCTCTGCCAAATATGAAAATGGCTATGTAATGCAGGGTACACCAACTGTAAATCCGGGAATATCTGATGTCGAGCAGGTAAACAATCCAGGCTCTCTCTGGCTTCTTTGTGAACATCGACCAGCAGGTAGTAAGAGAGCAATAACATCTGTATTACCAGCACAGCCTCATATATTGCATAATTTACCTGCCGTATTAAAAGGAAAGAAAGTTCTCTCAACCGTGCTTCTTCCTGCACCACTTGATAATTACCATAATCTGGTTCAAGCAACCATAGCTAGCCTATTCGAAGGCAATAATTCTCCCAACTCCAGAGATCTTAGGGCCTTGTTAACTTCTTTGAGAGCTACCTACTTTACACCAGGTGTTGAGGGACAGGAACCTCTAGCTAGATTAGATGCTAATCTGGAAATAGCTCTGGCAAATGAAGCTCAAAGAGCAGCTAGGAATCCAAAAATCCCAGCCTATGATCCCGAACCACTGCGTGGCTATTTTCATTCACAAGAAGGTATTAGGGATTTTCTACAGCAAAGACTTGCAGGACGAGAGATCAGCTTTGGATATAATAGTGAATACCCTATCAATGAATACTTAAAAACCCACCCAATAAAGCAAACACTGCTTCTACTCGCTTCTGAACTTGCTTTGAGAGGTATAGATTTTGGGTTAGGTTCAATCCCATATATTGGACCAATAACTGATGCATATCAATTCTTAGCTGGCTCTGAACTACCTGCTGGAATTTCAAAAAAGCTATTAAGGACAGCTTGGCGCCATGGGGCACATGTTCCATTGAACATGTTAAGGAAAACAAAGAATGACCGTTTCGTAGAGGGTGTTGATCTTGCTGCAGAATTAGTAACAAATATAGGTGTATGGTTAAGTACTATCAGCAACATTTCAGGGATTGGCCCAGTAACAGAAGTTTTTACCCAGGGTATTAAATTCCTAAAAAGAGTACCAAATACCTGGAGATATGGTAAGGAGCCAATAATTCTTCACTCCAGACAACTAGACCACAATGATCCAGAGTGGCTCCACAATCCTAATAGTCAAACATTAAGAGGTACTATCAAAAGGAGGGCAATTGACCCTGCCAGAAAAAGGATCGCTGATACTGCAACAGCAACTACATCAAAAGTTAAAGCTATAAAGCTCCCAACATTAAAGAGGAAATAAAATTATTTACCGGGAGCTAATGGAGCCGCTCCCCCCCAACCTCCTGCCCCATAAGGACTATTTAAAGCAGGTTTAGCACTAACAGCTTCTCCTAACATGCCTCTTTCTCTGATCTCAGCTTCTACCATAGCTCTATCTCTTCCGTATCTAAATCTAGATAAATTCTTTACAATTTCTGCTATCTTGGGATCTCCATCCATGGGCAATTTAAAAGGAGCATTATTGTAATCGGTACTGATTGAAAATGCAGGAGGAGATTCACCTTTGTTTATTATCTTCACATAAGCATTTCTATTCTCAAGATTCACTAGATCAGAAGCATTGAAAACAGGAGTGAACAAAGTCTCTAAGAATTGAGCATCAGTTGTGCCCACCTTCATACTCACAGTTGTACCTACATTACCAAATACAGCATTCCTGATCTTCTCATCAATCTGAGAAATATACTGATTACCTACAATTAAATTCAGTTTATACTTTCTAGCCTCAGATAATATCTGTGCAAAATCTTCAGTAGAAAAATTTTGGAACTCATCCACGTAAAGATAAAAATCCTTTCTATCCCTCTCAGCTATATCAGCTCTACTCATAGCTGCAGATAATATCCTAGGAACCAACAACAATCCCAAGAATTGAGCATTCTCCTCTCCGATCAAGCCCTTACTAAGATTAACGATCAATATCTTTTTATTATCCATTAACCATCTCATATCAAAGCCGGATTTTGATTGACCAAAGATATTCCTCGTCAGTTTATTAGTTACAAACCTATCAAACTTGGATACGATATATCCCAAAACCTCTGATTTATGGAATTCCTGAGTATTAGCCATTTCATCTGTCCAGTATCTTTTTACCAGGTCGTCCTTGATCAACGGGATCAATTTTTGCTGATATACAGGATCAGATAATATCCTTAATACTTCTATCAAAGTTGCCCCAGAATTTTCCATAACGGTCAGCATTGAGTTTCGAACAGCCCTTTCAAACCTTGGGCCAGTAATACCCTGATTATGGGGATCATACATTTTTGTCATTAATCCCAAAAAGGCATTAACTACCCTATGCTTATCCTGCTCATTGTAGTATTCAATGATATTAAATCCTATTGGTCTTTCAACGTCTCCGGGGTTCCAATAGATCACATCCTCTATCCTATGTGCTGGTATCCTTTCGATCAGCCATTCAGCCGAATCACCATGAGGATCTAAGAAGGCTAATCCTTCACCGTTAACCATATCCTGATAAGCCATTTGTTGCATGAACCATGATTTTCCAGCTCCTGTTTTACCGATCAGATACATATGTCTGCGTCTGTCATCCCTGTCAATATATACATGTCTTTGCACATCTCTGAATACATTCATACCCAACCATAAATCCCCAGTAGAGGGGATCTCTCCGGACACTGGTGCTCTTTTGGCCATCAGCCAATTAATATTTGGCACATCCACTTTGTTATTCGGGAAATGCATGACCGTAGCTAATTCACCAGTATTCAAAGTCATAGTCTCATCAGGGACTCTATTAATGAATTTCTTTAAAATGCTCATCTTGTCATTAGGTTTCAATTTAACCTTCTTGAAACCATTACCCCCCTCTTTCTTAAATTGTGAGAAGATCGAGGCCATAGTATCTACATAAGCTTTGGCATTATCTTTATCAGGAGCAACAGCAACAAATCTAATATCTACATCAAAGCCACCCTTTTCACACTTTCTTTCTATTGAAGCTAATACATCGTCACTAACCTTTGGCTTATCCTTTTTTTCAGGATCAGAAAAAGCTGCCCTGATTTTTTGGACATAGGATTTCCCTTTATTCCTCCAGCCTCCACTGCTTTGAGAGATCAACACCTGATAAGCTATTGCCTCATTTGGCCCAAGCTTGCTCATGGGAGATAAGATCGTGGACATAGTATCTGTTGAGAGTTCGTCATATGCTCTAATGGGCTTGAAAGCGTCCGATTCCAATTTCAAAGCAGCATACTCAACACTGCTACCATCACTAAAAATATTGTATTCCTTTGAAATTATTACTTCAGCAGATGGATATGATCCATTGATTGCTTTCTCTACTGTATTGGCAACATTTTTAGAAGCAACCACAAAAAAACGAATACTACCTGGAAGTGAAACAATTTCAAAACTAACAAATGACTTTGCCTTGAATACATCCTTAAAATTATTGCTTTTATCACCAGAGCCTATACTTAGTAAACTGGAGAACATCTGATCTGCAGCCTGACTTTCCACCTCATTGTTCTTAGGAACCCGGATCTCGAAAATTACTGCATTTAATGATTTCTTCTCAGCAGAGGCATATTTAACTCTTTCAGCGAACTTTTTATACAACGCTCTCAAGCCAAACCCTAAAAGTATTAACCCGATAATAACGAGGAGAAGTGTCAACCAGAAAACTGGATCTAATAATTTGAGAATATTAAACTCGAGATCAGCCATATTTCAATCCCTTTCTTATAATATATTAACATACTGAGAGGACTTTAAAAGTACTAAGCTTAGTTTAAGCTATTTAGATTCTTTGTTTAAAAGCCTTGATAGTAATACCATTATTGCAGTCCTCGCAAGACTGGGATCCCCTTTTGTAGCTGTCTCTTTGATTTTATCGACATCGCTATACAATTCGGGTTCAATTTTGTGACCAATGACCTGAGGCTGAAAAGAAGGTTTAGCCTGTTCCTCCTTTTCTTCTTCCTTAACTGCTGCTGCAATTTGTTGTGGTTGAGGTGTTTGAGTGACTGGGACTTTGGGTTCCTTAACATCAGCTCTTTCAAAAGACTCGATTGACTTTTCATTTTCCTGAAGAGGTGCTGCTTCAATAATAGGTCTGGAACCTGTCTCCACCTGAATTTGAGCCCCTCCTTCTGGACCACCTACTCTGACTGTTTGTCTATTAGGATCAGACATTGATGGAATAAAAGGCAAAACCGGCTCAACAATGGGCATTGGTGGGTCCGGTGGTACCGGCTGATTGTTATTTTGAAAATTATCCTGCATGCTCTTGAACTTCTATTTTATCATATTCTTAAGATCTCTTTCGATCTCTCTTTTTTGATCCTGTTCCTTTAACTTTGCTCTTTTATCATAGAGTTTCTTACCTCTTACTAGAGCGATCGCTGCTTTTACCTTATTCTTTTGTAAATGCACATCAATTACTGCAATTGTCTGCCCCTTGATCTTCATACCAGTCTGCAACTTAATTAGTTCGTGTTCATGAAGCAGCAATTCTCTTTCCCTGGTTTCATCTCCATGGGGAATCTCGGCTCCAGGCCATTTGCTGATATGGGATCCTATTAATAAAGCTTTACCGTCCTTGACGATTACGTAGCTTTCTTTAAGTGAGATGCTCCCTCTTCTTACTGATTTAACCTCCCAGCCCTTTAAGATCATACCCGCCTCAAACTGTTCTAACAGCTCATAATTGAATAATGCTTTTTTATTCTTAGCTAAAATCTTCATAACTTTACAAACTTGAAAGTGATTTTAACACGCCCCAATGCCTAATTAATAGTAAATTGTGTAAGAAGATTCATGTCTAACACCATGATTCGGTCACCTTCCAAAACAAACAGCTTATTAGCATTACGATCAGCCGCAATTTCCTTTAGGGAGCTAAAAACATTTTCATCCTGTCCCTCGTATACATATTGAGCTATCAAGGCAATATCAGGTGCCCCCTTTTGAAATACCAGCACTCTACTATTGGAAGGATCTGCGATATATACATAAAGACCATCAATGAATAAAGCTGATGCATTTAGAAAATCATCTCCCTCGTTCATTCTAGTCATATTAATCTTATCCTCTTGTTTATTAAAATCCTTGAATAGGCCACTATACTTCTGCATTGTGAAATAGATCCGGCCTTCATCAATCTTAAAATCAGTCGCTGTAGCCAGATCATCATTAGTGTTTCTTTGCACCAATGTACCGTAATTACTACCGGTTCTGACATAATAGGAGACTGACTTCTTCTCAGGATTTAATAAATACAATCTGGGTTCCTTGCCATTTATTAAAGCTGTTTCGATCTGGGTTGTACCTGAGATCTTACTTAATGAAGAGGCGGCCATCCTATTAACACTATTATTAGCCAAATTAATAATACTCAAAGCATTATCCGCATTATCATCCAGCACAATCAATGTATTATTATCTGCATCATAACTTATCGATCTGGGATTGCTAAAGCCTCCGGCGATTTCAGCTCTGTTGTTACCAGTATAATCAACAGAATAGATCGTTCCGTATTTCTGATCGGCAAAATACACTTTAGAATTACCTACGGCCATATCACTTAAACTAGCATCCGGATATAGCCCGCCCAAATCGGTCAATATAGTTACATCAGACAATTTGATTATCCTATTAAATCTATTTTTGATCTCCTCAATCCTAGACTTCTCAGTAGAGATCTCATTGCTGATGATACTGTAACTTTCCAGAGACTGAAGATCAGCAAGCGCCTGATCGAGACTGTTTAAAGCTTTTACCTTCCTTTCATCAGCACCATTAGCAGCTACCAGATATTGAGCTTGCTCCTCAACCCCATCGATTACAGTAACTATCTCTGCTAATTTAGCTCTAGCCAATTCCTCCTCTTCTTTATTCTTCTGATTATCTACAGCACCCTGAATGCTGTAATACAATAGTGCCAGGACCACGAGTATCAACACAGCTAAAAATCCATATCTTCTCTTCCTCGCAGCACTTCTTAGATACACATCATCTGTATTCATACCTAATCCCAACCACTTATCCCAAACTAATTCTTTAACTCCCTTCAACATTGCTACAATTCCATTTTTAATTCTAAGCAGAATCACCTGATAGGTCTTCAAGCTTGCTTCATCTGTTTGGGTTCTACTAATCATTTCACTTCTAGTCTTGGGTGTGGGCTTTAATTTTGATCCAAGCTTTTTAAACGCATCTCCAATCTTTGCAAAAGCTGAAGTCTTCCTTGGAATTATTGGTTCAGGTTCAGGACCTAATTCTTCTGCTTCTTCCATTACTTCTTCCACATCCTCGATCTTTGCCTCAGGTAAAGGCTCTGCAATTTCCTCAACTTCGGGGATATCTTCGCTTTCTTTCTCAACAGTAATTATTTCTTCTGGTTCTTCCTCCACATCATCACTTGTGTCCTCATCAATCTCATCTATATCCTTGTCATTCTCAGAAGCTATAACATCAGCAAGAGTCCTATCATCCTCCTCCACTTCTTCAATCTCATCAGCTTCAACTGTCTCCGGCTCTTGAGTAGCAGCAACTACAGGCTTATGCTTTCTATCAATATTATGCCCAATGAGCATCATAGCTACTTCCTCTTCATGCTCATAAACATGGTTTTTAAAGGGCATATCACTGAACTCTTCACTGGCGGCAAATATTTCCTGTTTTAAAATCTCATTGTCTAATTTAGGAGTTCCCAACAAGAATACATCCCCTTTACTGCTAACAAGACTAGCTACTTTAACCATTCCTTCTCCGGTGGGATCTTTTAATTGATCACTTATCTCGTTCAATTCGTCCTCTCTATAGACATAGACTTTACCCTCCCCCATTGAAGCTATGTATCCAATATCATCGATAATAACAAGACTGATAAGATGCAGATCTATCCCATCCTTATCAGCTTTGTCATTCTCTAACATCTTCTGCAGGAATTTTGAGGTCTCAACACATGCTTTTTCAAGAGCTATTAAAGTACTATCTGTTCTATTCTCAAAATATGCTTCATGAAATCTATCGAGCAGTAATCCCCCAGCAGTTCCTAGTGAGAAATCCTCTGGTCCTCTAAGCAGAATTACAGCAAAAATCTCTCCCCTGATCCTTCTTAGATCGCTATTGTGAGGCTTATATGTATAGACAGTGGACCATACTCCTTTTTTAGATCTGCCTATAAAATATTTCTTTTGGATCAGGGCTTCGTTCATTGGGGCAAGAAGATTATATAAATTAGGAAAATAATCATTATCAGTATTTGTGTTACTCCCAACCCTTCTATCAGGATCTGATTAAAGGTAGATAATAATTGCTTCATAGTATGCGCCTGCTTCAAGATAAATAAAAGAAAGAACAGATGAATCACTGTGAATATCATAATACTAATTTTCACTAATACAATTATGGCCGGTATCAGATCTATGCTAAAGATTGGATTCATGGCTCAATATATTTAGAACTAGATTGATTTTTCTGCACTTCAACAACTGGCTCATCTTTAAATTCAATATCTTTTGACTCATCAAATTGAACTTTTCTATCTTCACTAACATCTTGTAATTGTTGATCCAGGATCCTCTGGAAATTTAATTTATCTTCCTTTTCACTAGCTTCCTCTGGATTCTCAACTTTAACTTCCTTTTTTGCCCTAATAAATTGGATAAGATCTACAAAACTATCTCTAAACCAGGTTGGATGAGGGATATTATCTAAAACAATAAATTTCTCTGATAATGTTTTAAACTCAATATTTCCATAACCAATAATAGTGGGCAAAAATCCCAACACCTTCTCAGAAACATCAATAATATCTGAAAGAGGGATATCTACAATTGTCCTACCATGAAGAATATCAAAGTCTATTGATATGTATCTGTCATTAGTGATTATGAAGACATCATAGAACCAATGGATAAAACTGAAGTAAACATAAGTTGCCACAAAGCCGTAATAGAATAATAATAGAGCGCTTAACATTGGAGAATTTATACTTTGCATGATATCACTGGTTAGGAATTGATCCTGATTGAAATTACTATCCCAAAAGCTTATTAAAAACGAAATCAGTAATGGGGTTAAAAAAGCAACTGCAGCCGAGAACATCCAAGAAGCATTCCTAAAAATATGTTTCCTGACCACCATTACAACTTGCTCATCCTTATTCTGAGTAGCAAATGTAGCATTTTTAGGATAAGTATTTATCATGCCCAAAAACTTCATGATCTCCTTGCTAGGAGGCTCCTTGATAATATGTTGTGTTGCGATCTCTTCTAATATATTCATTTATTGAGCCACTGCTACATCAAAAGTAATTCCTTTTATACCGTCGTCTTTAAAGGTCCTACCAGCCCAGGTATTAAAAAGCATCCTAAAAAATATTCCAGAGATTTTTGCCTCACCATTAGTACCCCTAAAAACAACCTTATTTGCTCTGCCTGAAGCATCATTTTCTACGCCCATTTCGGTTAATGTCCCGATCTTATTAACAATTTGGTATCTGACTACATCGGCATTCCAAGTATATGATTCAACATTGCTTTGATCCGGCCAATTACTTCTTTCCTGTCCCCAAGCCAGCATGCTTCTTAAAACCTCTACCGAATAGGAATTGGTCCTAAAATTCAGCCGCCTGTAATCTTGATTACATAATCTGGGAGTATATGTAAAATCAATATCTTTTACAGCTGTTAAATATGAACGTGGACTAGATTTAGTCCAAACTGTCTCAATATTAGCACTACCCCAGCCATTGCTGTTGTAGCCTGAATAGAAAGCATCGATCACAGTTCCTCCGGCCACAATTACTTTATCCTTGGTTTCCCAGGCTGCCCAAGCTTTATCGAAAGGACCACTTGCATCATATACCTGACAAGAATCTGAAGTACATATAGAACTTGTCCTATTGTATGCATAAGTCCTGGCGGCAATTATCTGAGCTTTGATCGCTTCCTCAGGCCAGCAGCCTGAAAGCCTGTACTTATCCCTTTTGGGATCATTGGCTGCCCAGCCTTGCGAATCAGCGTAAACATTCCAGGCCTCGATCTTCTCCATAGTTCCACAGGCCTTGTCCGGTACTTCTCCCAGCCCGGAAACATAATCCTCCATGCTCATTTTTCCTACACCATTAACTGTGATCATCCTAGGCTCTCTGGCTTCAATAACAGTGCCCTGATAATAATGCTTCAATATGGAATCAGCGCTCACCCCTTATTGGCAGCCCCATAAGCTCCCCATTGAGACATTCCCAAACCATGTCCAAAAGCATCTGTTCCGGGATTTATCCCGTAATATTTAAATGATCCTGTACATTCAATTGTATTTCTGGGCAAACCAACAGAACCAAAAAAATATATCTCGCCAGATACTAAAGGCTTCGATCCACTATTTGCCGCAGCAACCGCCTGTTCCAGTTCAGCATTAAAATACTTCTGCTGTTCCTCCAGCTGCGAGTTAATAGAACTTAACTGTACTTGGGTGTTCTTAACATTGGCCATGGCTTCATCTGCCAGTCTTATCTGCTCTTCCCAAAATGCCTTCTTTTGGTCCAGTGCCACTAATTGCTCCTCTAGTTCAGCCGCCTGTTTCTCAAATTCCAAGCTCTGCTGATTAAGTGAATCGATCTCTCCAGCCAAGCTTTTAACCCCTAATACAGTCTCTTTGGTCATAAAATCAAAATACAGCATATTCTTAATAATATCTCCACTACTACCTAAGAAGGCTGACATGGAATCATCACTTTTCCAGGAAATGTATGTGCTTACAATCTGCTCGTCCTGCAGCTTCTCCTTCTCTTCCTTCTCAAGAGACTTACTTTGCAACTCATTCTGGAGCATCTGTTTCTCAAGTTTCAATAACTCAGTCTGACTTTCTATGCCAGCTATCTCATTCTTTACCTTATTTATTTCACTTAAAGATGAATTTTTATCTGATTGGGTCTTTTGAAGTTCTTTGGTGACACGATCTAGTTCCGCCTTTACTTTAGCTATCTCTTGTTCATTCTTTTCTTTATCAGCATTTATCTCTTCAATGGTTCGAGCTTGCACATCAACAACAAATATATTGAATAACATCAATATTAGGCAGATGAATAAATTGAACTGTCGCAAAGCCAATTCTTTCATAACTTTATTGTAGCCTTTATTTGGTTAGCAAATCAAGCTTAAGCAAGCTCTATAGTGTTCCCCCAGTCCCTATAGACAGGATTATGGGTAAAAAGCAGGATTTGAATATCTTTACTCAAATCTTGTAATAATTCTTTAACAGCCTTTAGTCTCAACTCATCATAACCAGTAAAAGGATCATCAAGTATCAGGGGCATGTATTCACTTTTATGAAGCATAACAAAGAAAGCTAGTCTGATTACAAAGAATATTTGGTCCACAGTTCCCTTAGATAACTCTTTAATGTCCTCTACCCAATCCTGTTTCTCCTCTGAATATACCTGTACTGATAGATCTTTACCTATCTTTACTTTACTGTATCTTCCAGAAGTTAACCTAGCCAAATTCTTCGCAATAAATTGTGATGACTTATTCTTAAAATTCTCCGCTGTTCGTGTTAATGAAAATTGCATCGCTTCCAGAACCAATTTCAACACATCACATTTTCCCTCCCAGTAACTTATCTCAGACTCTATCTTGCTTTTTTGTTCTAATAAGTCTTCAATATTAGCGCCATCATCCAGCTTGTTTGATAATATAGTACGCAATTCGATGCGTTTAGATTTTAACTTCTCTATTTCGCTCTGATTATTATCTATCTCTTTTACTTTGTCATAATATTCCTTACTAGATAGCTCCAGTTTTAACATTTGTGGGGTAAGATATTTTATCTCCAACATATTTATCTTCTTATACAGCTCCTTCCTTTTCTTTTCCAGATCATCCTCTGTTTCCCCCATTAATATCCCATTACGCTCACTTAGATTTTGCTGTAAATTGCCAGATCTTAAAATCAGCTGTTCCATCTCAACAAGAGTGGCGCATCCCCATTTACCCAAAACCTTATTTGCTTTATCAGTTCTAGCCTTTTGCTTGATAAAAAGTATTACCCCCAGCACTATAAAAGGAATACCTATTAATAGAAGCAGGTTCAATTCGCTTTTGAACAAACCTAACAGGGATAATACCAAGCCACCAATTAATAGCAGCCACTTAATATTTGCAAATACCACACTACTTTTCTTCACATCAAGCAACATTAATAGATCCTTATTAGCCTTGTTAATATCAATTTCTAATCCACCATCAACCGGCAAGTTCTTTAAACGATCGATCTTTCTTTCAAGATTGTCTAATTCTTCATTCAGCTTTACATTGTCTTCTTTAGCTTTCATGATATCCTCATTGATCTTTACAAGCTCAGAAAGACTTTTAGTATCAGGCTCAAGCTTGTTAAGCCTTTGTTCTAACTTCACGAGTTCGCCCCTTTTACTTGCCATATCATCTCCAGCCTTCTGTTTATTCTCAATCTCAGTTTCAATTTTCTCCAGATCGAATTCTAACTGCGCCAATCTTCCTTTATTGATCGTTAACTTCCCCCTTCCTTTTTCGATCTCTTTAATCTTACCCTCTAAATTCTTAATTATCTTTTTTAATGAAATATTCTCATTCGATTCAGCAGCAATACTTTGAACAGCATCCAATAGATCAGCATCATTCTTAATTAACGCAACATCATCCTGAGCAATATGAGCGGTATTGATATACATCCCAGTAGAACCGATACCAGTCTTCTCTTTTAATAATTGATTAAATTTCTTCTGATCCTCAATCAGTACTTTTCCGTTTTTATCAATAAGTTTTAAAACTCCATTCTCATAGTCTTTAAACAGTGAAAAATGTTCTTTTTCTAGACTCAACTCCAATTCAAGCAGGCCTAATCTCTCCTGCTTCCAGGCCTTAATAGCCTTAACATCCTTAGTTTTTGTAGTGGGGCTTAAAAATAGTGCGTCTAACAATGCTGAACTTACCGTACTTTTCCCAGCTTCATTATTACCAATTATTACATTTAAACCATTACCGAATTTTACCTTTTTATCGGCAATCCTTTTGTAATTTTCAACTCTGATGCTATTAATTAGCATTGTTACCCTTTAACAGATTAACCCCGACTTGTATAGCTTGCTCATAAACAGCATCGGATATTTCCCCAGATTCTTTTTTAGTCTTTAAAAATTCCACATAACTTCCTATCAGCATATCATTAGATAGATCGTCCAGTTCTGCATCAGACAATTTAAAAAGAGTCATATCTTTAATGTTCAGATGATAGTAAAAATCTTCTAGATAGTTTTCAACTCGCTCAATATCTAATAGTAGGTCAAGGCTCCTAAGACCTTTTAACTCAATATTAGCAATTGTATTATCATTGCCTTTTTCCTTTAAATGACTTAAAAGCAAATCCAGAGAACTAAATTTACTAATATCTATTTCCAGCTTAACAGAAGCGATCTCACCTACTTTAATTTTTTTAACTAAAACTCCTTTCTCCTCTATCAATACATCTAATATGAACCCAGCTCCATCTTGATCACTGTTTAAAATCTCCGGGCTTCCTGAATAATAGATATTTTTATCTACCTCTAAAAAACCATGCCAATCACCTAAAGCAATATATTTAAAATCCCAGGACTTCATTCTCTCTAAACTAATCTTTCTTTCTGATCCTTTGCCAATATCTACTGAGGCATGAATAAGTGCGATATTAATTAAATCATCTTGCAAAATATGGAAATCCAGAATATTATCAAAAACCGTTTGGGAATATACCCTTATACCTAACTCTTCAATCTTTACCCCTTCTATTCCTTTGATATCTAACAACATAACCTCATCCGGTAATCTAGCTAAGAACTTAATATCGTCAAATATTCCTCCTTCCACATGATCGTGATTACCAGGAAGTAATAGAGTTTTTATTCCAGATTCAGATAGTCTTGTTAGCTCATCAATTACAATTTGCTGAACATATTTATCAGGAAAAGGCGTATGAAATAGATCTCCTACAATAAAGAACACGTCTGCTTTTGATTTAATTGCATAATCTATTGAGCTCTTAAAAGCAGATATTACTCTTTTGCCATGCAAAGTAGATTTATCTTTTAAGAACAGAAATGGGGCTCCAAGATGAATATCAGATGTTTGAATAATTCTCAAAGACATACAAAGACAATAACATTATCAATAGTATATACCATTATTATTAATTATACCCTGTCTTTAAGGAGGAGGTGTCGCTGTAACTGTTGTTGTAGTACAGACATCGTAGAAGATGAAAGTAAACCCAGGCACCCTTAGATCACCATAACAATCATTATTCTCTCCAATTAATAGTTTTAAAAGAGAATGAACTATTGGATAGGATATGAAGAATAGAACAAAGCCTACTCCCCATTGCACCATTCTTTTTTGTGCATCTTCGATAGAGGCGCCCAAGATAAATTTCAACTCCTCAAAGTAACCCATCAGATAAAGAGTGCCGTTGTAGATCAAAAGTGCTGCAAAAATAAAGCCACCCAGGGCCCAGGCTGTACCAATGAGCTGAACCACAAATAACTGCACATCATAGAAATTGGGTGGTCTGCAATTTGGATCAACAGAATTAGCAGAACAGGTCTCCTGGTAATCAGTTCCTAAAGCACTAACAATCACAGTAAAACTTATTAGGAACAGTAAACTGACAGATAATATTAACAGTTGCTTCTTCAACATTTTAAGAAGTTTTAATTAGAGCGTTTAGTTAAGTGTCTTACACTCTGTTGGAATAGCAGCCTTGATTACAGCATCGGTCACATTTTGTCCTCTATATGTCTCACAAGCTGCTTGATATGCATCCTCGCATCTTATACAAAGATCGGAAGCGGTATCTTCTCTACATGATTTACATCCCTGTGATTCTGGAGCTGAAATACAAGTCTGGAACAATTCTGGATTAGTTGGTTTAGCTCCAAATATTACGAAGACCAATACTATACCGACAATAGCTATGACCATTGCAGCGATACCGAAGAAGATTGCCTTGATCGATTTCTGAGCCTTTTCCATCTCTCCCGGGTCTCCTTCAGATCTGATATATTTGAAAGCTGCTATTAATGCGTAAATAACAGAGATCAATACCAGTCCTCCTAGTACTAGGAACATTGCTAACTGCACACGACTATTAATATAGTCGGTTGCACAAATTCCACCCACACCCATTAGATTCAAAAGATCTAAAATTTGAGGAGGCAATAAAGAAGCTGCAAAAACTGCAGGCAACAATACTACTCCCATCATGAACATCACAAATGCTATAGTGGAAATTTTTAACTTATTCATTCTATATGATTAATAATTAATATTTATTATAGATATTAAACTAATTGATAGCAAATTTTATCTAGCCTTATTCAAAAGGTTCACACTCACTAAATCCTCCACCTAAAGGATTAATAATATAATGATAAGTACCATTTAAAAACCCCGCATCTTTATGGGCATCGCTTAAAAGTGATGTATCTTCTACCTTACAGCATTGAATTACAGCCCCCTCACTCTCCAAGCCTTGCAGCTCTTGTGCTGCAATATCCATGAAATAAAATCCTCCAGAAGCATCATGACATTGCATAAGTGTGTAATTCCATTCTGTGATATTCCCTACTCCAATAAAACTTCCAATAACTGAAATTACAGCAAAAAATATCAAGCCCACCGTTGCTGATACCCATACATTTTTGATTAATGTCACCCCAGTTTCCAACTCTTTTTCCATGCCACTTCTAGTTATCTTGTAGGCAGCAATTAATGAAAAAGTGATCCAGATAGCAAGTAGTCCCATAAATGCAAAACTAAGCAGCCACCCCACTCCTGAGGCCACACCTTTATCAAAGATCGTTGTAAAATCTGGCAGACTGATGGTAATACCTATAGCATCGAATTTGAAATCTGATCGAAGATAATTGTCTATCATTTTTAAAATTCAATAAATACTAATATTACTGCCACTTTCCATCTACACAAGTATAAGATCCGCCTTCTGCACTCTTATCAACTTGCTTCTCAAAACATACCCGGCCTACATCCTTCTCTCTAACCTCAACCGTATAGCCACTCTTGGGGATAAAATCAATCTCAAACAAACTACTGGTCACACCGAAGAATGTGGCTAGGATCTGAACCACTAAGAATGATGCCACCACTATTATGGCTCCAATTATGGCATTAGTATAGATCTTTCTGACCAGCTCCAATTTATCAGGCTTACCTTCCGACATAGCATGCTGATACCAGCCATAGAGTCCATATAAAACAACTGCAAGTGCAACTGCTCCCATAACTGCATATAGGGCAGCTCTAATATAGATAAATGCCGCATCTACTGGACCAATGTTCAATGGAATATTAAGATCATCACCTATCCAACTTCCCCCCAGCATGTCTTCATAACCAAATTGACAATATGAATCACTTTCAATGATGCTTTCTAGACAAGTCCTGTTACAGATAGGATGCCCATTGACCATAATTGTAGGCTCAACCAATATTCTTCTTAGGCATTCATAATCCGTAATGACACTGTCAACATCAGGAGTTGGTGTTGTTCCTGCAGCAAACACATTATTAAAAGAACTTAGCAGAAGGAAAACAAAGATAATTATTTTTTTCATAATTAAAAACATTGAACTCCAAGTAAAGCACACATAGTATTAACAATAACCCCTGTTAAGGCAATTATTACAAAACCAATAATGGAATTAGTTAAGATCTGATTAGACTTCTTAACTTTTTCAGGATTACCAGCAGCAGTTATCCTTAGGAAGCCTGCATAGATCCAGGCTCCAACAAATGCTAAGGCTGTTAATGGGAAAATTATTCTGCTAATCAAGTTAATGTAACAGGGAAGATCGCAGCATAATCCTGGACAGACAATGTCATTACTCGGGTTTAAAGCAGCATTATCACTAGCGGCATTAACAGAAAAGACCATGGAAACTAAAGTAATTGAATACAATATATATTTCATTTTAAAAACACTGTACTCCCAATACAGCGCATAATGTATTAACTATGACGCCTGCTAAAGCTATTATTACAAACCCTGTGATTGAAGCCATGATAATCTGCATGGACTTTTTTTCCTTTTCAGCATCACCAGCAGCTGTTAATCTGGTTACTCCAGCATAAATAAGCATTGTTAACAACCCCAGTGCTACTAATGGAAATATCCTACCAGTAATATATTGAATGACCGAGGGTAGATCCTGCAATTCATCTGGAAGTGGATTGGGGATCTCATTAGTTGCTGAAACAAATCCTGTTCCACCCAGTAAAGACAGAGTAAAAAGAATTGATATTATTGTTAATAAGATCTTCTTCATTAATAAAGTATTAATAATTAAGTATTAAAAGTCAAAAGGCAAGATCCCTAGAATATTTACACCAATAACTCTTAAAATTAAACTGGAAGCAACAAGCACTATTGCTCCCATAATAACTGACATAATGATATCCCAACTTTCCTGAATATCTTTGGGATCAGCTGATTGTCTTAACATGGCAGCTTGCATTATCCTTAGTATGCCAACAGCCCCCAACACCCCTAAACCAATTCTCATAACAGTAGTAATAACACCATTGAGAGTAGTATCAATACAACCTAAAGAAGAATAAACACAGGTATCACAATCATCAATACACTCCACACATTTGGTATATTCCTCAAGAAACTCACCTGTTTGAGGATCTTTAAATTCCTTACAGGCAATATAGGCATTTAGTTTGCCATTCTCTACCCAAGTATTATATTCCTCAGGGCTTAAAGCAGTTCCAGCTATACAATAGAAATCTCCCGTACCCGGCACATTATATGGAGTTGGTGAAGTACTTGGCGAATCAAAATCACCTGTATCCTGATTTTTAAAACAGCTTAAACCTAATGATGTGGGATCAGCAAAAGTACCCCTCTTTTCCGAAGTTGATGCCGGTTCATTGTTTTTAAACAAACAATCCGTCATCGCACAGGTATAGAGTATTTCTGCTTCAAAATAATGTACACCATCAGCATTATTTGGGCTATCAACATCATCTACCGCCTCTACCCCGTTTGAACTATCGCAAGAACTTAAACCTGCCCGATCACAACACATATCCTGTCCCCATCCGTTGTTATATCCAAACGGCATAGTATTTGGACAACAAGGATCAGAATTGTCATCAATTCTTTCTGTTGGTTTTTCAGGGTCTCTTTTAACCTCTTTACCAGCTTCACAATACCACAATCTATCTCTTTGAAGTGGATTGTATGGGTTGTCATTATAATCATAGAACGCCCCTATTATTGATGGGTCAAGACAATACCCCACTGTATCTTCCATCAGATCATTTATCTCACCCTCATCTCTTAATTGAACTCTCCCTAAATTTTGAAAATCCTTAAATGAAATCCTGCTATTGCCACTATCACAAAAAAACGAACCGGTCCATCCGTTGGCTCCCACCCCATCTGGGATTTCCCTAGCTGTAAATGCACTTACATTTACAACTAACATGAATGATATTAAAACACTAAAAACTAGTCGTAATATTATTTTCATTTTATTGAATAATTACTTAAACTATTAAACTCAATTATTGATCCAGACTGGATTTCCTTGGATATGATTAATTGTGCTATTTTATCCTCAAGATCATCCTGGATCACTCTTCTCAATTCCCTAGCTCCATAAATTGGATCGAAACCAACCTGAACGATATCTCGTAATAGATTCTGATCATATCTTAACTCAATACCTTTATCTGCTAATGCCCCCCTAACCTTCTTTATCATCAGATCAGTAACCTGAAGTAATTCTATCGGTCTTAATGGTTTAAACATTATCACTTTATCAAACCTATTAAGGAATTCTACTCTAAAGACCTTCCTCAATTCAGGTATTACACTTCTATATACATCAATATATTTATACCCTTTATTTATCATCTCCGCTATATGATATGAACTTGCATTTGAGGTCATGATAATAATGGTATTTTTAAAACTGACCTTTCTGCCAAACCCATCGGTCAAATGCCCCTCGTCGAGAACCTGCAGGAATAGATCTAAAACTTTTACATTTGCCTTCTCAACCTCATCTAATAAAATTAACGAATATGGTTTTGCTCTCACGGCTTCAGTTAAATATCCTCCTTCAAATTCACTTTGCTTTGCCTCCCCAATAAGTCTTTTAAGATTCTCAGCTTCCTGGTACTCAGACATATCCAGACGGATCATTAATTTCTCATCTCCAAAATATTCTGCAGTCAAAGCTTTAGCTAACTCTGTCTTTCCCACTCCAGTAGGACCAAAGAATAGGAAACTGGCTATGGGCCTATTACTGTTTTGTAAACCAGCTCTGGCTCTACGCATGGCTGAAGCTACAGCCTTAACAGCTTCATCCTGATCGATCAATCTTTTATGGATCTGTTCTTCTAATTTGATTAATTTTTCTGATTCACTCTTACTCATTACTCCCACATTCACACCTACTTTTTCAGATACCACATCCTCCACTTGATGTTCAGATATGAATCGCAGTCCTTTAAGTTGCGCTCGAGAACAAGTCTCTTCAAGTAATTCCAGGGCTTTATCAGGTAATACCCTATCGAATTGGTACTGATGAGAAAGCTTAACTGCCTTACTTAGAGCATCAAATTCAATCTTTAATTTATACTTCTCTTCAAATTTGGGCATTTCATCCATTAAGATCTGGACAGCTACTTCATCGGTCGGTTCTGCCATCTCGATCCGGTTAAAAAGGCTTAATAGAGCCTGCTGTGGTTCAATGTGCCTTCTGAAACCCTCTGGATTAGTTGAGGCGATTATTCTTAACTTGTAGTTCTCGATTCCTTTAACTAAAAGATTTATGATCTCCTGAGAATAGGCATTCCTAATATTTACCATTTGATCAAAATCTTCTAGCAGAAGTACGATATTACCGGCATTGAATACTTCTTCCAGTACAGATTCCATAATAGCTTTAAAATCACCAATATCTTTAGCCAGAGCAAAGGCCCTATTGAATTCAAAGCTAACCAGTCTTTTATCCTGTAGAGGTATTGGTACATCTTCGACTACCATTCTGACAGCCAGACTCTTAAGAAAAGTAGTCTTACCAACACCGGGAGCTCCTATCACTAAGGTAGCACTGGCCTCACCTTGCTGAGCAAGCTCGATTAATTTAGCAATCTCTTTATCCCTTCCTATTGAATACATGAATCCGGCCTTAGCCACCTCAACCGTATAGTCTCGAGAATATTTTTCTAAAGTTGGGCAATATCTGGAAGTATAACTTCTATTTACCGAAGATAGAGGCTTTAAAAAGCTTCTCTCCACAAAGATATTCCGATATTTTACTTTAACCGCCTCATTTTGCACCCATAATCTTAAGGAATTGATATTGGCATCCGAAATATCCTTTTTAAGTAATATGGTTTTTAAGGGCTTCATGCAGAAGAACAGGAACATAGCTACCTCATCTACTTTATCAAGAGAGGAAGCATAAGCAATCAGAAAACTTTCCCAAATCAAATCTTTGACCCAGTAATCAATATGCTGCTCGCCCTCTAGAGCCATACGCGCCGAAAGGTCATCAAATTCCTTACGCTCTAAGCCTAATCTTAAAAGCAGGGAATCAACTTTTGGATATTTCATCAATTCGGCCAGAACAAATCTTAAAAACCCTTCCTGTTCATTTTGAAAGGCATCATCAAGAATATTTAAGACATTACTACTAAGATAAGCTTCAATGTCTATCTCTTTGATCTTTCCTTGTTCTATACCCGTTTTTAATTCAGTGAGCTTACGATTTTTGGTTGTATCATAAAATTCATCTCTAGGCCTTTCCAGATAATAGGCATAAATAAAGACGGCAAGGCAAACCCAAAACAAGGCACCAGAAGAATTTCTGGTATCTAATAACTGCCAGATCTTGAAATCCCCTGCATTAATAGCACCTAATACACTAACTATTAGCAAAATAACAGCAACTGCTCTTAGAAAAAATCCCAGAGTCTTATCAAAATCCTCCATTTCCCTTCTCACTCCTTTGTGTCTACCAAGATCATCCCAGTCAATGTTTGCTGGTATTGCTAATATTTCCCCTAATTTTTCTTTGCCTCTTAAGATCTTCATAGAGCAATGGGAAATATAAAAGCTAATAAGGGAGCGAATGGTAATAGTAAATAGGCCGCAAATCCTATAAGTGCTATTACTGAAAAGATGATCATTGCGATTGATCCTATTAGTACCCAAGTTAGCCTAAAAGGAACTGCTACGAGCTTTCCTTCCCAAGAATAATCCTGAAATAGAGGAACAAACAGATTACGTAGCATCGGTACTAAATTTAGATAAGCCAGAACAAAGCTCCAGTCGGAAACCATTTTTTTTAGGACCCTCTTGCCCTCAATAAAATACCACCAGATCCAGAAATCGATAATATAATTTTTAAGAAGTCCCATGCACTCCCAATTAATTACATCCAGTTTAACATAGAGAAATTAAGATATGAACTCAATAAAAAAGCCCCTGCCAACAAAATAGCAGGGGCTTTTTAGCTTTTCTTTCTTACATCATTCCGCCCATATCCATCCCACTCATATCTGGAGTTTTAGGATCATCCTTTTTGGGGATCTCCACAACTACAGCCTGAGTAGTGATCAACATTCTGGCAACAGAAATAGCATTTTCTAAGGCTAATCTGGTGACCTTGACCGGATCGATGATACCAGCGTCAATCATGTTAACGAACTTATCATTTCTGGCATCATATCCTTTACCGTTGCCAACCTCATTAACTATTACAGCCCCTTCTTTACCAGCGTTTTCTGCTATGATCCTGACCGGTTCTTCTAATGCTCTTTTTAAAATATCAATGGCAATTTTTTCATCACCTTCCACCTTGACTGAACTTAATACTTCTTTAGCATCAATGAGAGCGACGCCTCCTCCACTAACTACTCCTTCTTCGACTGCAGCTCTAGTTGCCTGCAAAGCATCATCGAGCCTATCCTTTCTTTCCTTCATTTCCACCTCTGTAGCAGCTCCGACCTGGATAACTGCGACTCCTCCAGTTAATTTTGCTAATCTCTCCTGTAATTTTTCTCTATCATAATCTGAGTCGGTCTTATCGATCTCGTTTCTAATTTGAGAGATCCTAGCGTCAATACTAGTTTTCTCACCTTTACCATTAACAATTGTTGTTTCCTCCTTACCAGCAATTACTTTTTCTGCTCTACCCAGATCCTCTAGTTCAGCGGTCTCCAATTTCTTGCCTAATTCCTCGGAGATCAAAGAGCCTCCTGTAAGAACAGCAATGTCTTTAAGCATTTCTTTCCTTCTATCACCAAAAGCAGGAGCTTTAACAGCAACAACATTCAAAATGCCTTTTAGTTTATTCACTATCAATGTTGCTAATGCTTCTCCGTCGATCTCATCTGCAATGATGACAAAATCTTTCTTACCAGATGCAGCCACCTTTTCCAAAACTGGCAGCATGTCCTTAACGGCAGAGATTTTTCCATCAGTGATAATAATATATGGATCTTTGATCTCAGCTGTTAGAGAATCTGGATTAGTTACAAAGTATGGGGATATATATCCTTTATCGAATTGCATACCCTCCACATACTTCTCTACTATCCCAAAGGTTTGCCCTTCCTCCACAGTAACAACCCCCTCACGACCCACTTTGTCCATGACATTAGCAATGATCTCACCGATTTCCTGATCATTATTTGCTGAGACCATAGCCACTTTTTGGATCTCATCCTTATTCTTTACCGGCTTGCTCATCTTCTTTAATTCAGCCACTATTGCTTGGTAAGCCTTCTCCATTCCGGTACTGATCTGCATAGGATTAGCTCCAGATGTAATATTTTTAAAAGCATGATTAATAATAGCCTGAGCCAAGACCACAGCAGTAGTGGTCCCGTCTCCTGCACGTTCCACAGTTTTAGTTGCTGCTTCTTTAACTGTTTGGGCTCCAATATTCTCTAATTTGTCTTCCAGATCGATTTCCTTGGCAATGGTTACACCATCTTTAGTTATCTGTGGTGCTCCATAAGATTTTTCTATCAATACATTTCTGCCTTTGGGGCCTAATGTAACTTTAACTGCATTTGCTAAATTATCAACACCCTGTTTGATCTTATGTCGGGCTTGATCATCAAAAACTATTCTTTTTGCCATGATTATTTAAATTTAACAATTAAATCATTTAATTACTGCCAAAATGGCATCTTCTTCCATTATTAGATAGTCTTCTCCATCCACTGTTATTTCATCTGGAGAATATTTCTTGAAAATAACAACATCTCCCTCTTTAACACTGAATCCGATCTTTTTTCCATCATGACTAAGTTTACCTGTACCTAAAGCAATAACTTTGCCTTTTTGAGGCTTCTCCTTATCTATTGTATCTGGTAAAACTATACCTGCTGCAGAAGTCTTCTCTTCGCTTACTGGTTTTACCAAGATGTTCCCACCAATGGGGGTTAATTTTGGCTTAGACATAAAGAATAAAATTAACAAATAAAAATTAGCACTTAGAAGCTTAGATTGCTATCCGTAATTGTAAAGCAGAAGCTTAATCATTGTCAAGAAAGAATATCGGAAGAACAAACTGGACCTAAATATTTACTCAAGGACTGTATTTTTTTGCATGCTGATCTTGGAAAGATCATCAGGAATTTTTTGTAAGCTCTGTGGTATGTATGCAGGTGTGTATCTTATCCTGACATCCTCCACTCCACTAAGATTTTTAATATAATCTTTAGCCTCAAGTACGCCTTTACCTGCAATTTCCTGTTTTAATACTTCCAGATCAACATCATTTGCTGTATCTGCATTAGCTCTAACATCAAAAGTTGCAGAATTTTCTGCAATAGTTAAGTTCTCTACCACTGGGTCAGACACCTGAACTTTATCAACACTATTTTCAGTCTTAACTTTGTCAGCTAATAATAATTTAATATCACTTTTAAGGACCTTCATTGCTGTTAGAGTCATTTTAAGATCTGCGGTGAATGTGTCAGTTTGATCATTTTCATTTTTACTGGTAGTAAAAGTTACAACACTAAATTTCTCACTGCCGGTTAATAGGATATCATCTTCATTTAAAATCAACTTCATATCATTAATTAATACACTTTTCAGCTGCTCTTCCATACTAGCCTTCAAACTTTCGATGTCTTCTTTCGATAGGACTTTAACTTCGCTCTTTGTCCCACCACTGATTTGAGTGATATTTGATACAGCAATGTCACTATGACCAGTGGCTGTAAATTCCTGCAATGTTTCTTTAATATTGTATTCTTCTCCAAAGTTTACAGCTTTGATTAGCTTTGTTGTTGCTCCCTGAGCCCCGATCACTAAGTCCTCAGCTATTGTGTATTTCAATTGTGTGTTGGAATTTAAGGAAATTTGAGTCCCCGCTTTTATAGTAACTGGCGAAGATGAGGTATTAATAAAGGAGGCTGTTCCCTGAGCATATTCACCTGTATAACCTATGCCTGTGGTCTGTGCCTCGGAAGATGATGTGTTTTCTTTAGTAATGCTCATAGCCGGGATGATCGATCCTGCAGTGTCCACTTCTTTAGCTTCTGTTTTAGCAGTGATGCTTGTCTTAGCAGAAATCTTGTTCTCGCTAAGAGTAATTGAGATATCAACCGAAACAAAGAATAGATAAGAGACAACAAAGAAGGCAATTAGGGCTATGCCAAATCCTAGTAATACCTTTTTAATTGAAACCGCTTTAAAGAAAGCTGATATTTTCCCGAAGAAATTTGAGATCCCTGATGAAGCTCTTTTTGTGGTTCTTGTTCTAAAAGTATCCCCGGCACTATTAAGTTCCTCAATAACATCTTGGCCTAAAAGGCCTTTTTTCCTAGTATCCATATCCTCGCTATTATCATCTGAAGCTTCATCAAGTGTTAAGTTTACTACTTTTCCATCTTTTTTTCTATCCCTGATCAAATTGAGTAATTCCTGATTCTCCTTGATGTCACCTCCACTATAGATCTTCAATTTACCAATATCCACCACTCTTCCTTTAAGTCTTGGTTTGGCTGTTATCACTGGCGCTACCATGGGCACAGGTTCATCAATGATTTTAGCTTTTACAGGAGTGGGATCCTCATTAGGGGCCTCAACTTCATTAAGATCCTGATCTGATATTACTTCTTCTTTGCGCTCCCCTAATAATTCTGCTTTTAATCTATTCATCTCCTGTTTCTGTGTTTCTTTCAAAGATTTTGTCTCTAACCAAACCTCTTTAGTAACTGCGCTGACCTTCTTACACATCATCAGATTTGCTTTCTTAGCAAGTCCGCTTGCTCCCTCATTGTCACAAACCAATACAGAAAGAATAGGAGTATCCACAAGTCGTCTGGACAGGATCTTTAAACTAACCGCACTGCTAATTAATGCTGCAGTAGAAGGGACTATCAAAATCACTCTTGATGAACCGGCCTGCATAATCTTTTCAAGTATAAATACGATTTCCTCGTCCGGCTCTATGAATATTTTTACTGTTTTATTAGCTACCATATATTATTAAGTTATTTATTATTCTCCAGGACCATTCTAGCTAAGGCCAGAGGTGTTACATCCATTGGATCATTGATTGCTCTTGTTTCATCAACGATCTCATCTAATTGTTTAGGATAAAGAAAAGTAACTTTAGGGAACCTAGTGAAAGGCAATACCTGCAACCAGGCATGCTCTAACAAAGCAGTCCTGATCTCCGGGAGAGCACTGGCACCTCCACATAAATATATTACACTGGGATAGGTTTCAACATCTTCTATCTCCCTTAGGCCAAGTTCAACCCCATCTGCCCAAATTTGAGTGTCTTTGCCTAAAGCTTTTTTAACCACTTCTGCCTCAACCTTTGGTAATTTCCCTTTAGAATAATCTAATTTCAATTCTTCTGCTTTGTTCAATTCTTTTTTAAGATCATGCGCGATCCTTTTAGTATAGACCCTTCCTCCGAATGCGAACATTTTGGTCCCCACTACGACTCCTTTATCTATTAAAGCAATATCTGTTGTACCACCGCCAATATCAAGTATTATTGCTGCATAATCATCCTTTCGCCCGCCGTCAATTGCTCTAGCAACAGCATATGGCTCCACTTCAATATTAATGACCTCCAAATTAAGATTTTTTGCTACCTGCTTTAAGGAATTAATATGTAGTGAGGGAGCAAAAGTGGCAAATACTCGATATGTAATGTTCTTCCCAGTAAAATCAATTGGTTCGTCTACCTTTACCCCATCAATATATGTGGCATTTATTTTGGTATTAATTTCCTCTAAAGAACCTGACTGGACCCCGATATCTTCAGCAATATCAACTAAAGCATCATTAAATGCCTGCTCTTTAATATGTTTTATTACTTCATCAAGCTCCTTCTGGTTGATCTTGGCTTTTGGATCTTCTCTTTCGTAATCAGCCATGATAGTGACACCCCTTACCAGTTCACCAGCAATACCAATGATCACTTTCCTGGGAATTAACATCTTTTGACTCTTCGAAGGATCATTTAGGAATTTTTCAGCATTAGCAATAGCTGAGCCTATAGCCATATCACAAGCGGTGGTTACATTCTCGATATTGATTATCATCGCGCCTTGCATAGCATTTGTATGCTGTCTGCAACGACCATATCCTTTTACATTGATACGCCTTTCGATGCTATCAATATTGAATAATATAGCCTTCACGTATTCGGTCCCAATATCCAGAGCAACCATTACCTCTCCATCTTTTTGGGGCTTTTTAAAGATATTAAAGAGATTCAAACCCATTTAATAATTATTCAAAGTCTTAATAGTGTATCAGTAAAATGGCTCCCAGGTAAATAGTAGAAATAACGGGAACAATTGACAGGAGATAAATATCTGATATATAATCACAATTAGATTACATATTATTTTGGTCGAATGAAGGTATTATTCGTCTATTCCCAAACTGACCCAAAACTGAATAAAAATTACAATGAAATAGCTTCCCAATTTGAAAATTCAGGGAATAGGATAATACAGTTCAAACTATCTGCTGCTAAAAATAGTGAACTGGCTGCTCGTGATTATCAAAAACTAATTTCTCAACTAAAAAAGATTGATTTCTTAGTAGTTGAAGCTAGTAACCCTGCCAATGGGATCGGCTTCTTAGTAGCCACAGCTCTAAGTGAAAAGAAACCCGTATTGGCTCTTGTAGAAGCAAAAAGCAATAAAACCAAAGAAGAGTTCTGGGATTTTGCTGCTAAAAGCAAGCTCCTGACATTTGTTGAATATGACCAAAAAACTCTAGCCTCATCAATAAATCAATATCTTGATCAGGTTAAAAAGGTAATTGATACCAAATTTATTCTTATCATTTCTCCAGAAATCGATAGCTATCTACAATGGGCTTCTGAAAATCGCAGAATGCATAAGGCTCAAGTAGTAAGAAGAGCTGTTGAAGAGGTAATGCGTGAGGATAAAGAGTACAAAAAGTATTCCACAACTCAAAAGAAATAAATCCTGGATTTAAGAGAAAACTCCAATATCAAGAGGAATATACTCCTTGAAGTTATCCTTGGTTATTCTAAAGCTACTCCCCTCTTTAAGAACAATCTTTTTAGCGATCTTGCGTACGAACATTTTCAAGGTTCTTTCCAGCTGTCTGATTCCTGCATCAAATCCCATGGGTCTGATGACTAAAGGCCAAACATCATCATCGAATATAATATTTTCTTTGGTAAGACCAGCCTCATCCATTACATGAGGCAGTAAATAGTTTCTGGCAATCTGTATCTTTTCCTCATCACTGTAGGAGATCATACGGATCACTTCCAACCTGTCTAGTAAAGCAGCAGATATTCCGCCCAGATTATTAGCGGTACAGATAAAGATACATTTACTCAGATCAACAGGATAATCCAAATAATGATCCACAAATGAATAATTCTGTTCAGGATCTAGTATCTCAAGTAAAACCGCCATTACATCTGCTTGAACAGAATTCTCCTTAGAGACTTTATCAATTTCATCTAACAGTATTAAAGGATTCATTACTTCCGATCTGATGAAAGATTTAATTATCTGACCTGGTTCTGAATTAACTTCACTTTTTACAACTCCCCTTAATTCAGTTACATTTGCCAGTCCTCCTAAAGGAATACGAATGAATTTTCTACCTAATGCTGCCGCAATTGATTTGGCAATGGAAGTTTTTCCAATACCCTGGACCCCAACAAAGCAAATGACAGGAGCTTTATTTATTGCATTAGTCTTTACTTCAGGTTTCTCTGCAACTACTGCAGGCGCTGGAGGTTGAGCAAGAACTTCGGGTGGGAGTACAGGCTTAGAAGGATCCCCACTTGCAACTGGAACTGAATTGATCGGTTCTATAGGCTCCCCTTTTTCCTGTTTTGTTAACAAATTAAGCATAGCTACATACTCAAGGATCCTCTCTTTTACACCCTGCAAGCCGTAATGAGTACTATCCAATTGCTTTTGGACACGTTCCAGATCCAAATTATCTACGGATAATTTTCCCCAAGGGATCCTGATGACCCAGCCTATGAATTTTTCTACCGGCTCAAATTCTTTAGAGAAATACCCATACTTAGCAAGCCTTTTTAACCTGTTAAGCATATTAAGAGATCTGGTCTTTAATTCCTCAGGCAGATTAGCATCCAATACTTTTTGGACCAGAGCATCGATCTCGGCTATTTCTTCTGAAGCAACATTAGCTAAATCATCTGTTTGGGGTGCTGCCATAAACTCCATTAAATATATTTAAAGTTATAACAGAAGGGGTGTTGTGTCAATCATATAAAAAACCCTTCCTTTTAAGGAAGGGTTTTAAATTTATAAAAAAGGATTATTATTCCTCTTCTGTAGTTTCGGCTGGAGCAGCTTCACCTTCAGCAGCAGCCTCAGTTGTTGCAGCAGCAGGAGTCTCCTCTTCAATAGTCTTTTGAGGAGCAGCAATAGATGCTATAACAATATCTTTGGCATGAGTTCCTACCAGCTCTACTCCCTCACCTAGATCAATATCTTTTAAGAAGATATTATCTCCAACATTGTCTAGTTTAGAGATATCTACAACTAGTTCGGAAGGGATTTTGCCTGGTAAACAGGTGATCTCCACTGTTGAAACAGGGGTCACTAGTAATCCCAGGTTGTTCTTAATAGCTAAGGACACACCAGTGAATGTAAGAGGGATGTTGGTAACGATCTTTTGTTCCATATCCACCTTATATATGCTGACATGGATCACCTCATT
>ENA-UOWO01001559-UOWO01001559.1-activated-sludge-metagenome-genome-assembly--contig:-NODE-1559-length-30172-cov-5.214198_pt1 | contig 30172 bp, 28 predicted proteins | sample MGYA00238148_ERZ761564 | MGnify/ENA primary metagenome ERZ761564 (study PRJEB28885, sample SAMN05720194) | activated sludge metagenome | isolation source: Anaerobic digester | place: USA...
AAAAATATCAGCTTAATTTGAGGATCTAACAATTGTGCCATGGCTAACAATTGTTCCCAGTTTTTTTCGTGAATGGCACACGCCGGTTTGTTAGTTGCCAAGCGTTGTTTTTTATCACCGATTAGACAAATTTCTTTGGCCAAGTGATTGACCACCAGACATTCGTCTTTACCGGTGTTGCTGTTGAAGGTGCGTAAGGCTTCGTTTGGCAGGTAGATTGTTTCCGTTTTTATATCACGCAACGGAATAACTTTTTTTTCTGCCAAATCCGACCAGTTTTTCGGAGAAAGAGTGATTCTTCGGTAGAATTCTTCCTCCGAATAGCGCTCCGTCTGTTTTTCTTCCAGAATGAAGTCGCTAAATTCGGAAATTTTCAATCCGAAGATACCGGCTTTAATCAGCAGGTTGATGTCCTTGGAAAGTAGGGAGACATCATTGCCGGGGTAGAAATTCTTGTACTGAATGGCAATGGAGAGAATCTCATTGTCATTTAAGCTTTGATCAAAAATTCGGACCAGTTTGTCGTTGTCCGAGTCCCTGATGGCAAAGACCAGATAAACTTTTTTGTAGGAGTAGACGCCCGGAGTGGGCGTGCCGTGTTCGCGGGTGTGCTCGTAGATACGCCGCAAAACTTCGCGGGCGTTGGTGCCAGTGCGCGGATTTCCCTTGTGTTTGTCCAATTCTTCCAGAACCACAAAGGGAATAATCCGTACGCTCGGTTTGTCCGAGTTGTGATCAATCGAGCATGGATCATGGAGCAGATACGACGTATCGAACACCATGATTGGCACTTCCGGGGCAATGGCTACCGGGGTTTTGATCAGCATATGGCGCACATGCTCGACATAGCTTTTTGCTTTTTCTTGTTCTTGGTTGTGTACCAGAGCAGTGTTGCTGTTTGGCATTTCTCCAAAAGCCAAATCCCCAGTTGACATCTCTGCCTCCTGTAATCCTTCAGCAATGGCTTTACGCTCATCATCTCTTCCCCCTTTTTTTCCACTCATGAGAGTCCCTCCTTCTCAGATCGTTATTCAGTTGTTAATGAACCACAATATTTATAAATTACAAGTCTAAAAGACAAATGTCAATCTTTATTTTTCCGGGCTTTTCGGTTATCATTAAGAGTGTTCATGCAAGCGATTTGTTTTATTTTTTATTTTAAGAATAAGTATAAAATTATGTCATTCAGTGTTAATGAAATTCGTCAAAAGTATCTGGATTTTTTTAAAAAACAGCAACACACGGAAATTTCGCCGGCCTCGTTGTTGGCCGAGGATGATCCGACCTTGTTATTCACTAATTCCGGCATGTTCCCGCTGGTCCCGTTTTTACTGGGGGAAAAGAAACATCCGGCCGGCATTCGTTTGACCAATACGCAACGTTGTTTCCGCACTGATGATATTGATGAAGTCGGTGATCATCGCCACACTACCATGTTTGAAATGTTGGGAAATTGGAGTTTGGGTGATTATTTTAAAAAAGAGCAATTGAATTGGTGGTATCAGTTTTTATTTGAAGAATTGAAATTGGATCCAAGCCGCATTTATTCCACGGTGTTTGGAGGAAATCAGTATGCGCCACGGGATGAGGAAAGTATCAAAACTTTGCAAGAAATTTATGCTAAATATGGTGTTAGCAATGGCGTTGGCCAAGATACTACCGGCAAAGGTGCTTTGGGGTGCGGCGAAGCCATTGATTTTGCGAAAGATCGCATTTTTCCTTATGTTGATAAGAATTGGTGGCAACGCGGTGATGCCATTGGTGAGTTGGGCGGACCGGATTCGGAAACTTTTTATGATACCGGCAAACCCCATGATTCGAAATATGGTGAACATTGCCACGTTAACTGCGATTGCGGACGTTTTGTGGAAATCGGTAATTCGGTGTTTATGCAATTTAAGAAAACGGCCGAAGGGTGGGAAGAATTGGCTCAGAAAAACGTGGATTTCGGGGGTGGTTTGGAGCGTATTGCCATGGCGGCACAAAGTAAAGATAATATGTTAGCCACTGATGTGTTTTCCGGTTTGATTGCGGCTTTGGAAAAAAACGCCAAAGCTTCTTATGCCGAGAATAGTCGTTCTTATGAAATTATTGTTGATCATTTGCGCGCTTCTTTGTTTTTGATCGCCGATGGCGCCGTGCCGTCCAATAAAGATCAGGGATATTATGTGCGTCGCGTTTTGCGTCGCGCGATGATCCATTTGCATCAATTGGGCATTGAATTTGCTTTTGTTAAAGATTTGATTGATTTGTTGATTGAACAAATGGGGGTTTATTATCAATATTTGCATGATAAACAGGAAAACATCTTGTTGGTGATTGATGAGGAAATGAGTCGTTTTGCCAAAACTTTGGATAAGGGGATGAAATATTTTAATCAAGTGGAATTGCATAACAATAAAATTTCTGGTTTGGATGTTTTTAATTTGGTGACCACTTATGGTTTTCCTTTTGAATTGATTAAGGAATTGGCGATCGATAAGAATTGGGGAATTGATGAAGAGGATTTCCGTCGTCGTTTTGTGGAACATCAAAATTTATCTCGCCAGGGTGCTGAACAAAAATTTAAGAGCGGTTTGGCTGATACGCAAGATGATACCATCAGATTGCACACGGCCACGCACCTTCTGCATCGCGCCTTACGACAAGTTTTGGGCGAACAGGTGGAACAAAAAGGCAGCAATATTACGCCGGAACGTTTGCGTTTTGATTTTTCCCATCCTGAGAAAATGACTCCGGAACAAGTCAAACAAGTGGAAGATTTAGTGAATCAATATATTCAAACCGGTGCCAACGTGTATTGTGAAGAAATGAGCGTGGACGAAGCGATGAAATCAGGGGCGATTGGTTTGTTTAAAGATCGTTATGATGAGCAGGTGTCGGTTTATACGATTGCCGCGCCGGAAATGCATGATAATGTTTATATTTCCAAGGAAATTTGTCGTGGCCCGCATGTTAAAAGCTTAGGCGATATGGGACATTTCAAGATATTGAAAGAAGAAGCTTGCAGTGCCGGCATTCGTCGCATTAAAGCGATTTTAGAATAAAAAAATCAAGATGGATTGGCAAAATTTCACGCAACAAATCAAAAATTCCGTTAATTTGGTGGATGTGGTCAATGATTATGTCAGATTGACAAAAAAGGGCGCCAACTGGAGCGCTTGTTGTCCTTTCCATCAAGAAGACTCGCCTTCTTTTTTCGTGAACGAACAAAAGCAGTTTTATCATTGTTTCGGTTGTGGCGTGAGTGGTGATATTTTTAATTTTTTACAGGAACGGGAGCGCATTGATTTTGTGGAAGCGGCGAAAATCTTGGCCAATCGTGCCGGTATTCCTTGGCCGGAATTGGAAAAGAGCGATAATCAATGGCGTGAGCGTTTGTTGGAAATCAATAAATTGGCAGCCGATTTTTATCATTATGTTTTGTTTAATTTGCCGGCCGGACAGCCCGGTTTGGAATATGTTAGAAATAAACGAAAGATGTCCGATGAATTATTGAAAGAGTTTAAAGTCGGTTTTGCGCCCGATCAAAAAGATTTGTTGTTGAAGTTTTTGAAAAAGAAAAATTACACCGAGCGTGAGATGTTGGATGCGGGCGTGGTGGCGGGGCAGTATGCGCCTTATTATGATCGATTTCGGGGGCGGGTGGTCTTTCCCATTTGGAACCATTTGGGGCAGGTGGTTGGTTTTACCGGTCGTATATTGGACGATACTAAGCCATTGGCCAAGTATTTGAACACCGCGCAAACCGCGTTATTCAACAAATCCAATTTGATTTACGGTTTGATTCAGGCGAAAGAGGCGATTCGGCAGACACAACGCGTGATTTTGGTGGAAGGACAGATGGATGTGTTGAAAGCCCATCAATTTAGCTATAAAAACGTGGTGGCCAGTTCCGGTACCGCTTTAACCACCGATCATTTGCGGATTTTAAAACGTTATACCGATAATCTTGTTTTGTGTTTTGATAATGATTCAGCCGGTGAAAAAGCGGTGCAACGGGCGATTGCTTTGGCCTGGCCCTTGGAATTTAAAATTAAAATTATCAGCATTCCGTTGACCTGCGGGAAAGATATTGATGAATGTTTGGAAAAAAATCCGGAAGCTTGGAAAAAGTTGTTGTCCGAACCTTTGGATGTTTGGGATTTTTATGCCGCGCGTTGGGATAAGATCGGTCATGATTTGGATGCTTTGAAAGCGATTAAAGGAGAGTTTTTCAGTTTATTGGACATGATGGGAGCGGGCGTGGATCAAGAATATTTTTTGGATAAATATGCGCAAAAATATAATGTCAGTTTATTTATTTTAAAAGAAGAATATGAACGGCGGGCGAAGTCTTCGTTGGTGAGCGAAGCGAAGCAAAATCATGATAGTTTTGTTCCTACTGAGCTGGCAATGTCTGGACAATCGTTGGTTATCGGTCCGGAAGATCACGCTTTATCTTTAATTATGGCTTTGCAATTTAAAATGCCGATGGAAGAAGTCTTTTCTTTTTTACCGATGGAAGCGTTTGCCAATTCTTTTTTAAGCGAGCTTTACAAGCAAATCATAATTTACTATACTAATAATAATTCAAAGACGTTCGGGCATGATTTTAATCAACAACTCAACAATTTTTTGGAATTTTTAGACAGTGATTTGCGGGAAAAAGCCCAATCACTGTATTTATTATTTACCGTTCAATACGAACAGTTGCCTTTGCACGAACAAAAACATTTTTTGATTGAAATTTTAAAAACTTTGAAACGCATTTATTTGCGTGTTGAAATGGACAATTTAAAACGACGTTATCAAGATGAGAACGACGGCGAATATGTCGTTCAATTGCAAAAATATTTGCAGGATTTGAATCTTATTAACAAATATAATTTATAAATTATGAGCGCTCTTTCCGCGAACTTAAAAAAGTATGTGGGAAAATTTTTGCCGGCCAAGAAATCTTCTAAAACGGTCGCTAAAAATTTGAAAACAACTTCTAAAAAGACGGCCGGAACAGCTAAAAAGGTGACGGCAACAAAAGTGGCCTCAAAGTCCACAAAGCCGGTGGCTTCTAAAAAAATCGCCGATAAAAAAATAAAAAGTGTGAAAGCCACGAGCAGTTCTGTAAAAAAAGATTTAAAACTGACCAAGCCGGTGAAAGTTTTGAAACCCATCAAACCGAAAGTTTCCGCCAATAAACGTAAGGCCTTGGCTGCCGAAACCAAAAAGAAATTGGGAATTAAAGATAGCGGACAACGTAACAAAAAAATCGGCACTTTGAAAGAAAATAACACGGTTGTGATTAATCCGGTTAAACCGAATGAAGTTAAAGATTTGTTAGGTAGCGGAAAGTTGCGTGGTTTTATTACGGAAGCGGAATTGTTAAAGGTGTTTCCTTATGCGGAAGAGTATTTGGATATTTATGATGAGTTTTTGGATGAGTTGGATATGGCGGCCATTCAAGTGATTGAAAATTCTCAAACCGGTTTATTGAAACGCAATCGTGACCAGAAAACCAAACAAGCGGAACGTGTCATGAAAAAAGACGCCGCCGGTAATGATATTCCGGAATTTTCTTTTGATTTCGGAATGTTGGAAGATTTGAATTATGATTCTATTCAGCTGTATTTGCGAGAAATCGGGAAAGTGCCTTTGTTGACCGGTGAGCAGGAAGTCACTTTGGCTAAACTGAAAACCCAAGGCGATTATGAAGCTACTCAGAAAATCATTGCCGCCAACTTGCGTTTGGTGGTGTCCATCGCCAAGAAGTTTGTCGGTAAGAGTTTGCATTTGTTGGATTTGATTCAAGAAGGAAATATCGGTTTGTTTCGGGCCGTGGAAAAATTTGATTATCGCAAAGGCTATAAGTTTTCCACTTATGCTACCTGGTGGATTCGTCAGGCGATCACCCGCGCTTTGGCCGATCAATCACGCACCATTCGTATTCCGGTGCACATGGTGGAAACGATCAATCGTTTTACGCAAATCAACCGTCGTTTATTGCAGGATTTGGGACGTGATCCAACCGCCGAAGAAATTGCCGCGGAAATGGGTGAGACCGTTGATAAAGTTAAAAATATTATGAAAATTTCTCAAGATATTATTTCTTTGGATACGAGCGTCGGCGATGATGATGATGATTCCACTTTGGAAGATTTTATTGAAGACGTGAAGAATATCAGTCCGGAGCAAGCGGCTCGTTTGGAATTATTAAAAGATTACGTGCGGGAAATTATCAATGAGTTGTCACCGCGCGAACAAAAGATTTTGGAAATGCGTTTTGGTTTGGTGGATGGCGTGGCGCACACTTTGGAAGAAGTGGGACAGGAATTTAATGTCACTCGGGAACGTATTCGTCAAATTGAGGCTAAGGCTTTGGAGAAATTAAAAAATTCCCAGATTATTGGGAAGCTTAGGGATTACTAGAGTTTGATTGATTTTTGACCGGTTTTTCCTAAAAAGACCAATGTTGAATGTACCCGCAGGCACTTGACTTTATAACTATAATATTGTTATATATATTTATTGTTAAGTTCTTTAATAACCAATTCACATCACAAAGGAGTTTTTCATGGCTAATTATGAATGGTATGAATTGTTTGATTTGTTTGGTATTTTGATAGGTGCTCTAGTCTTGTTATTATTGGGGATTCTTTGGGGCTATATTTTGGCCTTTCGTCATATTTTTCCGAAAGGTCATCTTCCTTTTAGAAGGACTTGGGGGCAAATGATTGATTCTATTCCTAAGGTTTTAATACCCACCTATTTAGATAGTCTTGAAGGTTTGACGAAGTTATTTTTCCTGATGTGGTTTTTATGTGTGAGTGCTTTGGTCATCTCCGATGGTGTTAGTAATTCACTTTTTTTACTCTCAACATCGTTGTTCATTGTAATGTTGTTGGCTCTTTTATGGGTGTTCGTTCTTTTATGGGGCTTTGCGAAAAAGGTAAAAGGAATTTATCATAAAGTCGCTTCAAAGAGAACGTATGAAGAACAAATAGTTTTCCTTAATGGATTACAAAATGTTCTTCGAAATCTCTATCGCCAACACCATTGGCTAAAGCTGAAGAAGAAAAAACACAATTTGGAATATGTTCGGCGATGGCACCGTATGGCGAATCTGCCATACGATGCTGATCCTCCTCAGAAAAAACAATACAACCTTCCGTCGTATTATCGGCGGCGGGTGAGAGATTTCGCGTGAGTTTTCATCAGCACCGGCAATTTGTCGGTGATTTTTTTTATCTATAAAGATTCTCCGGAGAAATATCCACGAAAAAGTCTTCCGGAAGTTGTTTGAGGTAAGTGTTTAAAGCTTGGTTTTGCGACCAGGCTTTTTCGTCTATTTTAAACCAAATCAGCCAGCGCCAACGGGTGTTTTTTTGCGTTTGGATGACTTGTTTGTGCATCGCTTGGACGCCGCCATCCACGTTCGTACTGATTCCGGAGTCAGCGGCGGCGAAACCGGCCGGCATATTTTTCAATAAGATTTTTTGTAAATCATCCCAAGTGTCAGTGGCGATTTTCTCACCGGTTTTGGCATTGTCGTGTTGGTAAATGATTTTTATCAGTTTTTGATAAGGCGGATAATCAAAAGCGCGCCGCCATTGCAGTTCTTCTTTGTAAAAATTCGGGTAATTGTATTGTTTGAGGGCTTGCATTACAAAATGTTGGTTTTGCCAGCTTTGCAAAATCAATTCCAAATCGTTTTCCGCCGATTGTTGTAGAAGTTGCGCCAGCTGCGAAAATAAACGCCAGTGGCTGTTAAAATCAGCGATGTTGAGCAGTTGATCACTTTGAGTGATGGCAATCGTCTGAAAGTAATTTTTGGGCAATAAACTGAAAATATAATTGGTCGCCAGAATGATTTTTCCGGGCGTATCATTTAATAAACTTTGACGCAAGGCATTTTCTTCTTTTTCCGAATATTGTTTTTGTTCAATACTTAAAATTTTAGTGTTCGGATGTTTGCTTTTCCAATATTGAAGTAGATTTTCCAAACCGAATTGTTTGTATTGATAGTCCATTTGGTGGCAGCGTGGGCAGCGGTTGTCTTTTAAGGCTCCTTGGCAATTGGGGCAATAAACACGCTTATTTTTTTGATCATAAACGTAAGAAGTTTGGCATTGTGGACAAAGTAAAATCTCTTGGCAGTTGGGACAGTATAACTCATTGGAGAAATGTTTGCGGTTGTGCAAAATCAAAACGTTTTTGCCGTCGTGGGCGGCGGTTTCGGCGCGTTCTTCCAATTCGCTGGCGATGAGCGGATGGTCGTTGTCGCGGCTGGGCATATTGATCCAGCGTTGGCGGGCACTGATTTTTTCCCAATGATTGCTGATTTTCCACGTTTTACTTTGAGTTTTGGCGCGATAGTAATCACTGAGGCGTGGCGTCAGACATTCCAGCAAGCAAGGTATTTTCAGAGTTTCCGCCAAATTGATCGCTAAATCCACGCCGTGATAGCGCGGGTTGGCGTCTTCTTGTTTGTAATCGGGATGCTCGGTTTGATCAATCACAATTTGTTTGAGATTTCTCCAAGGATAAAACAAGGCCAAGCGCGTGCCTAAAATAATTTTTTTCTCATTGTTGACAATCGCTTGCCAGCAGGCGTGTTTGAGATTTTTCTTTTGTTGGATTTTATGACTGATTATCAAACAATCATCGGTGTTGATGCTTTGCGCGAAATCGTTCATTGCTTGTAGATTGGGGAACAACAACAAAATTTGTTCACCGGAGGCGCGAGCCTGGTCAATCATTTGTCGGTACAAATCGTGTTTGAAAGATTTTTGGTTGTTCAGGAGGAGCGTGAAGGGCGGCGCCGCGGGGGGCGGGGCGTTATCGTGTTTTGCAATGAATTGTAGGGGCGTATCGCAATACGCCCCTACGGGACATTGGCAATCAATATTTTTATCAGCGTCCCCGCCCCCCGCGGCGCCATCAAAACCATAAAATTTCGGCCAATCAAATTTAATATTATGACTCTTGAGGGGCGCGGCTTGCCAAAATTCTTGCAAGGCCAACGCCGGAGAAATAAAATGTTGATCACTGAAATTCATCATGAAAGCCAATTCCTCGGCACTGAAAACAAACGGCAATAAACCGAGAATCCCTTTGGTTTTGCTCGCATCAATATCAGTTTGTTTTTTTAATTTTAAAACCAGACCGTGAATTTTTTGACGGCGCCAGGGAATCAGCACAATTTGTCCGATTTGCAGTTGTTTTTCCAGCTCAACCGGTACGGAGTAGTCAAAATAAGCCAAATTGCGGGGCAACTTTGTCAGAGGAATGATTTCAGCGAACATAGTTAGTGCAGTTTAAAATAGCCGCTTAAATATCCGACGCCAAACGGCGCCTCATAAGATAATTTAATGAATTTCCATTGATAATCTTCCAGTAAGCCGAGCATAATCAATAATGGCTGATAAATGCAGGCTGAATGTTGTTTCACAAATTCCAAATCCCATTTGGCGATTTCTTGGCCTTGTCCTTGTTCTAAATAACGCAACAATTGCGTGTCAAAATTCAGTTGTTCAGTGTTCAGTGTTTCATCAACTCGATGGGATAAATCACCGGTAGCGAAAATCGCGATATTTTTATCTTCATTACTGAAAATTTCTTTTAGCAGTCGTCCCAGTTGCCAATGGGCTTCGCCATCCAAATCGGACGGACTTAAACTCAAAACCTGGCAATCTTCCAGACCGGCACTCAGCAAAGTCAAAGAAATGGCACTGCCGTGATCCAATTTGTCTTGATTGACCAGTTGCAGCGGAGCACGGGTTTCCAAATAAGATTTGATTTTATAACTCAAATAAATATCCGGTTTCCAAGTGAATTTGGTTTTGAAGTCACCCAAATCTTCAAAATCCGCCTGATAAATCATCTCGTTATTTTCCAGTTTCCCCAGATTTAACACAAAAGAGCGAGAAATTTGGGGGGCGTGGGAGCTGATGACGATAATCGTATCAACTTTATTTTTAAGCAATTCTTGATTGAGTTCTTGAAAAGAGGCGAGCGTGCTTTTCAGCTTGTCGCGGTGTTCTTTTCCAATGCTTTCCAAGAGAATCGGGGGGTGAGGAACAATGCCGGTTAAAACGATCGGCATAAAATTATTCGTTAATGAATAAATAGTTATCGTGGCTTTCTTCAGTTGGTAAATGACTGATATCATAGTCTAAACCACTGAAATCAATTGTAACGCCGTCCGGGTATTGTTGCAAGACATCCAAACTGGTGGTTTTGATATCAGACCAGCGGAAATTCAGTTTTTTGAAGGTGTATTCGTCAGCGATTTTTTGTTTGTTTCTATTTTTAATCAAATAGACATTGGCATCATCTTTGGCTTTAAGCAAAACTCCGTCCGGATATAAAATGGTTTCTCCAGTTTCGTATTTAGCCAGTTCATCCGCAGTCATATCTTGTACTTGGCAGTTGGGACAGTAATATTTGATAATGTTCATTTCCAAAATAAAGTGTTTTTTGCGATCTTTTAAGTAGTATAACTCGCCACCACCAGTATTTTTAGCTAAAGCACCGAGTGGGTAGAGGGCATTTTCATCAATTTTTTTACCGCGTTTGTAAGATAATAATTCACTTTTATCCACTATTTCAATTTCATCAATACTAAAACCAAGTTTTTTGAAAACCGCCGGTGAGCTAATCGCCCGCAATGTATTTTCTTCACTAATCAAATAAATTCCGGATTTGCCATCACTTAACAAAGAATAAAGCTCATGTTTGATGGGGGAACCAAGGGTGTATTGATTGATTTCCCAGTTTTCCATTTCCAGTAACGGATATTGATTGTATTGTTGCAGCAAAGACGGACTGGTAATCAGATGGCGAATTTCATTTTTCAACCAGTAAATTTTGTTGGTGTTTTTGGCTTTAACTAAAATATTGTTGTGATAAGACGAGGCAAACCAGCGATTCCAGATTTTCCAAAAATTTAAATTACCATGAATGTGCGGGGTGTAGTTGTATAAACAAGCGGTTGCTTGGTTAGCGGGGGTAAGAGCTTGTCCGTCAATGGTATAGCTGTTTTTAGAACTGATGCGGAATTTGCTCGGTTCATCCAAACATTGGCGTAAGCGTTTAGCAGCATAAAAGACCTGATTGGCAAAACCTTTATATTTTTGTATCAGCGGATCATCAGTGGAACAACTATCACAAACAGCATAACCCATGGCCCAATTCATTCGGCCAGTTAAATTTAACAAGGAACCGATAATCAAGCTTTGTTCTTTTTGCAATAAAGTAATTAAAACTTGCGGATTGATGCGGTATTGTTTGGCGGCATTTTTGATTATTTGCCAAGACCATTGTTTCTCACTGTTTTCTGGATTGGTATCCATATATAAACGCAACGGTGAAAATTGTTGATCTAAGAAATTTTGAATATCTTGTTCGCTCATGCTGTTGTGATTGGCGAAATCTTTATCACTAATCAAATATTCGGCCTGAAACGTGCCTTCGGTAGCGTGCGTGGCCGGCGCGAGGGCGAGTAGCAGTCCGCCGGTTAAAATGAGAGTTTTTAAGAGTTTCATTTTTATGATTATTATTTTTGCTTGCTGGTGAAAAATTTGATGGCCTGTGCTAATTCTTTATGTTTTTTAGCATATTCTTTAATATCAATTTTCTGTTGATAGGCTTCGCAGGCTTGCACCAAAGCTTTGGCACCGGCTTTCGTGCCCTTGGGATGAGCGTGGCAGCCGGCTCCCATGGTGGTGATAAAATCTGTGGTTTTCATTAAATCAATGAAAGGTTTTAATGAAGTTGGGTTCAAACCACCGGAAATGATCGGACAACATTTTTTCATGCCACGCCAGTTGTCATCTTCTAAAATTAAATGATGGGCAATATCGCTTTGTGTTAATTTAATGGCATCTTTGTCTTGCTTAGGAATTTTTGACCATGATTGGTTAAAGAAATGACCTTGTTTTTCAAAATATAAAATATTATGAGCAGCCACAATGTCTTCTTCCGGATTGCCTTTCATTTTGCCGACTCCGGCGGTTCCGGTGTGGATTCCCGAAGATCCGGCCAATCTGGCGAATTTGGATAAAACTAAAACTGTAAAGCCAATCGGATTTTCCGGACGAGTAAAAGCCCCATGGGCGGCGCGGTGGAAATGTAAAAACACATCAGGATAGCGGCGGCGGAGGGTTTGCACGGCCATCCAGCCGGCGGTAATGCCATCAATTAAAAAGGCATAGCTTCCCGGTTCAAAACCGGCTTTTCGAATGATTTCACAGCGTTCAATCATTGTATCAAAATCCGGTGCGGATACATTAAAAGAGTGGACTTTTTTATGACCGGTTTCTTTGACCGCTTTATCCATGGCACTTTTGACATATTTAACCATTTTTTCAAAAGGACAAAAATCTTGATCAGCTTGCGGTTCATCATTTTTGACAAAATCACCACCGCCCACCCAAAAATCATAGGCGACTTCCGCATATTCCGCGGCCGTTAAACCCATTTTTGGTTTTACGATTGTTCCTAAGATCGGTCGGTTGTAGACATTTAGATATTTGCGCATGTCATCAATGGTGTAGCTTGGTCCGTCATATTGTTCCAACATGCTTTGCGGAAACCAGACATCCAGCAGTTTGAGGGCTTTGATTTCTTTCATTCCCAAAATATTGCCGACAATAAAAGTTAAAATATTTTGTACGTTGCCGATGCGATCAAAAATGCGCCAAGGATAAGCAATCCACACTAAGTTTTTGCTTTCGTCATATTTGTAAACCAAGGCGTTTAAGGAGCGAGAAAAAGCGGTCTCGGTTTGGACCTTAAAATTTGTTCCGGTGGATGATTCGGCAGCCACTTCGGCGGCCGCTTGCAAGATATTCATGTCCTTATTGGGAACTAAATGGAAAATTGTTAATAAATATTGACCGTTTTGCGGATTCTTCAATTTCAAATTAACATAAGCTTTTTGCTTGGAGTTTAGGCTTGCAACCAGGTTGGTGGTTTTTTTTCCCATAAGTTTGGTTTTTAAAAATTATTTTTATTTAATCGCCAAAAATCAAAAAATTTCCTGTCAGTTCGGGAACAATAATATTATAGCAAATTTTTGAGGGGCGCGCCACGTTGATTAAAAAAAGCCAAGCGTGGGTTGCTTGGCGGGTGAGCTGTGCGATTCCGGCATTTTATTGCCAGAAGATTAGGTCGCAGGTGGCGTTTTGCCTCTTGCATTTTTGGCATTCATACTGGACTTGTCCAGCTTGAATTTGATTGATTTCGCCGCAGTGAGGGCAGCGATAAGGAATTTTCGTTTGGAACGGTGAATTTGTTTCTAATGATGTTTTTTCTTGATTTTCGGGCATGATGAGCCTCCCTTTCCATGGCTAATCATAAGAGAAAAAGGGGGAGTTGTCAAAATTGAAAACTTGTTTTATACTGTTTAAGAATCCTTTGGAGGATTCGCCTAGTGGTCTATGGCGCACGCTTGGAAAGCGTGTTGGGCGCAAGCCCTCAAGAGTTCGAATCTCTTATCCTCCGCAAATAAAAGAAGCCCCGACGGGGCTTCTTTTATTTGCGGTAGTGCAAGAATTATGAGAACTATTTGAGTTCGGGAAAACAAATGAGCGAGCGAAATAAAAATTTTTTTTTATTTCCGAGCGAATGCAGTTTTCTCCCGTGCCGTCGCGTAGCGACAGCACGGGTATCTCTTATCCTTCTTGATTTTCCTCCTTAAGTTTCTTTTTCCTTAACAACTCTTGAATGTCTGGGATTTGAATTAGATCTTCATAGCAGTAAGATGTAAGACTTTTTCCCTTGCGATTTTTGGTTTTTATGGAAGGAAGGTTTACTGTGTACATTTCTATTATATCTCTTTTGACATCAATATGTCTTGACAAAACACCAATGTTTGTCCAATGCTTTGGATTATCCGGATCCGTTAGGTCCGTCCAAAAACCTTTCCATTGATTTTGTTGAAAATTATCTTCTTTTGCTACGGTAGGGTTGTTTATTAATTCTTGAATTTCAGGCCTCTTAATTAAATCTTCATAACAATATGATGAGCAAACTTTTCCCCTTTTGTCTTTTGTTTTTTCGCAGGGGATATTCGTGAGGTGTCTTCTTAGTACGCCCTCGGTTAAATCTATATGATTTGTTAAAGATATATAATTTGCTAAAGCTAAACAGTTTGTCCAATGATTGCCCTTTTGGTCAGTCCAAAAATTTTCCCATTGGTTTTTTTTTGGATTATTTTCTTTTGCTACTGCAGGACTATTTATTAATTTTTTAATTTTAGGTATTTGAATTAGATCTTCATAGCAGTAAGATGTAAGACTTTTTCCCTGGCGGTTTTTTATTTTTATGGAAGGAATATTTTCAAGTTTTTTTTGTATGGTGTCAGGGCTTAATTTCATGCGTTTTGATAAAGCCAAATAATTCCCCCAATGTTTCCCCTCCGGATCCGTCCAAAAACCCCGCCACTCATCAAATTCACTGGTGGAGATTTTGGGGATGTTTTCAGTGTTATTAGTTTCTTTTTCAATTGTAGGAGCGGTTTTGTATTCCAGCTTTTCAGCCGCCAGTAACTCACTGATGTTTTCTCGCCAGTACTTGCTTTGTTTTAGCTTCGTTCCAAGATTTGGGTATTGTTCCAGCGCGTCGTTGCGTTCTTGTTTTGTTAAAATATCCATCAATTCCACTTCAATATGATTTTCTTTGAGTTTTTCTTGATCAAAAATATAAGTGACATTTTCTGCCTCAATACAAACATAAACCAGACGATTGAGTTCGTTTATTTCCACCCGGTAATATGGTTCAGTGCGCAGTTGTTCATTACTAACGATTCCTTCAACAATCGTAATTTCTTCTTTCGGGATATTAAAATCAGTTTCTAAAATGTAGAGGAGCGTGGATAGGCGGGGAATGATATCTTTTCTGTACCAGTCATGGTCACCTTGTTTTATTTTGGGAGGATTTGATTTGTTAGGAGGGACTATCAACTTGTTAATTTTAGGAATTTCTTTTATGTATTGGTAAATTTCTGCGATTTGTTCGCTTTTTTCCTGAATTTTATCCAAAAGTTTAATAATTCCCCGCAAATTATAATGTTCAAAAGCTTTATCTTCCAAGTCTTTACCAGTTAAATTACTGTTGGTTTCTTTTTGATAAGCTGATTTTACTTCATCAATTAGTTTAATCAATTTATTCATGGCATCATCGGCAAAATCATGAATATTTTCTACGTTTAATTGCGTATTAAAAATATTATCCAAACGGTTTTTGAAACTTTCCGCTTGTTTTTCCGGTGAATTTTCAAACGTTGGAGGAAATTTTTCCATATTTATTTTTGAAAAATATATTTTTCTTATTATAGCAAGAATGGCGGCGCATGTAAAAAATAATTTGCCGAATTTTTGAAAAATTGATAGTCTTGAAATAGATAACTTCTAAATACAATCTTATGACTGAACATTTTGATGAAATACTACGGGATTCCGTCCCTGCTACTGAAGCCCACCGTTTAGGTGGGCGAAAGCGGGATATTACAAAAACAATGAAATAAGCAAAATAAGAATGTTTTTTTTTATGGTTAAAAAAACAAAATTAAACAGAAAGATTATTACGGAAATTGTAAAAAACTACAATCTTGGTGAAATTGATCATTTTTTTCTTATCAAAAACGGCTTTATGCACTCGAACTATTTTATACAGGCTAATACTGGAAATTTCATTCTTAGAGTTTATGAAAGTAGAACTGATGAACAGGCATTGCTTGAAGCCAAGGTTTTAGAAAAGCTAAAAAACAGCTTGGTGCCAGTGCCAAAAATTATAAAAACCAAAACCGGAGAATTGTTTTCAGGTTTAGGCAAAAAAAGAGTAGCTATTTTTAGTTTTTTAGATGGTAGCCATGTGGCAGACGCAGACGTTACGATTAGTCAGATTAAAAGTGTTGGAGTAAATATGGGACGACTTCATAAACTACTTCAAGGCTATAAGCCTAAAGAAGTTTTTTCTAAACCCAATTATGACAATAATTACGTCAAAGAAACTTTAGAAGAAATTAAAAAAAAACATCCAACTTTTCCCCTGAAAATTGAACAGCGAGTTTTGAATGTTTTAAATTTGATTCGCATACCTTCATTACCAAAAGGCGTAAATCATGGCGACATGTTTGACGACAATGTGTTGTTTAAAGGGAATAAGGTTTCAGGAGTATTGGATTTTGATGATTGTTATTATGGAAACTTTCTAGATGATTTAGGCTGCGCGTTGACATATTGGTGTATAAACGAAAAAATTGATTACAAAAAAATTAAAGCATTTATTAATGCTTACGAATCAGAAAAAAAATTAAGTCGAAAGGAGCGTGAGTTTTTGTATGAGGAAACCTTATTGATAGCTCTTGTTCATGTTGTACACTTATTGATGGATAAAAAAAATTGGAATAAATCAATTAGACCACTTAATGTTGTTAATATATTAATGAATACGCCAAAAGATGAATTCATGAGAAGTATTTTTGAAGACAAATAAAGAATTTTGAAAAATTCCATTCATATTTGCTTTCGTTTCACTTCAAGTAAACAGCAGATATGCCGAAACGTTATAGCAAGAATAGTGTCGCATGTAAAAAACTTTTGAAATCATTGTCGCTTTTATGTATAATGATAAGAGTTGCTTTTAGGTGAAGAATTTAAACCATCCATGACCTTAACCGCTAACAACTTCTTGCATAAAAACGGTAATTTGAACAAATTTTATTTGTCGGTTTTTTTAATGACTTTTGGCGAGTCATTGATTAATATTTTCGTGCCAATTTATTTGTATTTTTTAGGATTCAGTATTTTTCAGATACTGCTTTTTTATTTTTTATCTTCGGTGTATTTTGTGGTTTTTTCTTTTTGGGGATCTAAAATCACTATAAAAATCGGCGAGAAATATGCGTTTTTATTGTCAACGCCTTTTTTGATTGCATATTATTTGGGTTTGATCGCTCTTAAATCTTACGGGGTTTTGTTTTTTGTTTTGCCATTACTCCTATCATTAAGAATGATTTTTTTTAATTATGCTTATCATTTGACTTATATTAATCATTCCCAAAAACATCGACAGGGGCGAGAGCTGGCTTTTTTGGGGATTTTGACGTTGTTGGCGACCAGTGCCGCTCCTTATCTAGGAAGTATTATTGCCACCTTTAATTTTTCCGTGCTTTTTATTTTGAGTGCTGTTTTAATGTTTGTTGGGGCAGTTCCTTTGCTTTTTATAAAGGAAAAACGTTTGCAAATTGATTTTTCATTGAAGTCACTTTTGAAAAAATTTATTGATGCCAAGGAACTGGGAAATTTAATTAGTTTTTCTGGTTATGCGATTGAGTCTTTAATCGGACGAGCCATTTGGCCAATTTTTTTGATAATGGTTATCGGTACACTGAATAAAACTGGTTTGATTATTTCGCTTTCCATGTTGATATCATTGCTGGCTTATCATTTTATTGGTAAACTTACTGATAAGATTGATAAAATTAAGCTTTTAAAAATTGGTACAATTTTGCATGCTTTAGCATGGTTGGGACGGATTTTTGTGAATGCCCCTTATCAAATTTTAGCGGTTGATTCTTATAAAAAATTAAGTGAAAAAGTTTTGCAATTGCCTTGGGAGGCGCATTCTTATGATTTGGCTCGCCGAGAAAATCGTTTTGAATTTATTGTTTATCGAGAAATCGTCTTTAATTTGATTAGAATTATGGTTTTGCCGGTTTTAATGGTGGTTTTTGCCGTCAATTTTTATCCTTTTACTGTCAGTTTTGCGGTCGCCGGTATTTTTAGCTTGGGATATTGGTTTATTAAGAAATAATTAGAAAAATATGACGGACAAACATGGTGATTTAACATTATTAGTGGATGATACCGTTTTAAACATTCGGGTAGCGATTTTGGTGGAAACGCCTGCTGGTTTTGTTTTTGAGAAACATAAAAGCGGTTATTTATTTGTTTTAGGGGGCCGAGTAAAAATCAATGAAACCAGTGAGGAAGCGGCTTTACGAGAAGTTTTTGAAGAATTGCGATTAAAAGATTTGAAATTGGATTTAATTTCGATAATTGAAAACTTTTTTTCAGTTGATAATGGTAAAAAATATCATGAAATTAATTTTGTTTATAAAACGGTTATCAATGAGATGCCTGATTTAAGTCAGTTTACTTCGGACAGTGGCAATGTCGGTTATCATTATATTAAAAATGAAGATTTTGCGAACTATGATATTCGGCCTAAGGCTATTAAGGAATTAATTAAAATACAAAAACCGTTTGTCCATTTGGTTAATAAAGCGAAATGATGCGAATCTTTATTATTTGATTAATGTTTTAAAAATAAGTAAGATTAAAATAATTTAATATTTTGGGAAAAATTTCTATGACCGAAGCAAACCAAATTTGTTGTCCTCAATTCAACCCTGAATTGTGGGATAAAAAAGTTTTCAATTGGGAAAACAAGCGCTTTGTGAAAAGCAAAGTGTTTACTTTGTTTTATATGCCGGTGAATTTCGGTTCGGTGATGACTAAATTGGTATCAAAAATTCAGAGTGTCGGCGCAACAATGCCTGAAGGGATGGTCTTGGGTGATCATCGCTCCAAATGGGCTTTGGATCTTTATGTGGGAGTTGATAAGGAAGTTCCCGGCGTGGAAAACGTGGTTTTGAGCGGGAAATTTGTCACGAAAGTTTACGAAGGACCATATAGTGATACCGGCAAGTGGATGAAAGATTATGATGTTTATATCAAAGAGCAGGGTTTGTCGGTCAAGAAAATGTATATGTGGTATGTTTATTGTCCAAAGTGTGCCAAGAAATACGGTAAGAATTATGTGGTGGTGGTAGGTCAGGTTTAGAAATAAATAAAATTTTTATGTTTCAACAATTTCGGGATAAATTTAAACAAAAATCTTTTCAGCCCAAGGCTATGCAGCAAGGGGCAAACGCGACTGTCAAAAGTAATGATGCTCAGAATTTTAAGGGGGTTTTAAATACCGGAGCAGCGGCAGGTGAAAATTTGTCAGTGGAAAAAATGCAAGAGCAAAAAATGACTGATAATTTTATAACCGGACAAACAGCCGGAAGTGATGTGGGTTTTGAAAAAGTTCAAAAGGAAGCTCCTCAAACCGCTGGACAAAGCGTGAATCCGGTGTCAGTTGGTGGCAAAAGCGGTTTGGCTTTGTTGGCCATTATTGGTATTGTGATTTTTGCTTTAACGCAGTGTGGGGGATAAAAAAAAAGCGTTTCCGAAGGTGGAAACGCCTGTTGTTTGCGAACTGCCTTTAGCCGATCTTGTTCCGCGAGGAGCGGTAGATGATCAGCAGGGTGATGTGTTGTTCCGTGCTGGTTTGCAGGCAACGGTTGACTTCGATGTCTTTGCCGTAGCCCTTGAACCAGTTGTTCATTTCATTTTTCAGGTCCTGGCAGGCAACCGGGGCACGAAACATTTTGACTAACTTGGGGTTAGTCTTTTGCTTCTCTGCAGGTTTGGCGTGGTAGATGAGTGAGAAAACGAGATGAACATCGTTTTCACTGCACTGGCTGTGAACGATGGCGACTGATTCGCCTTTTTCCATCAGCCATTGGTTGATGGTATGTTCCATTTCACTGACAGGAGTGTTCTGTAGGAACTGAAAGAATTCGATTTGTTTGCTCATGAAAAGCTCCTTTCGTGTGGTTAAATGAACCTGGGAAAATTCCCACTCGGATAATAATGATTTTTAAGCTTATTGTCAATGATAAAAAAACAAATTCACTTACAAAATCAAGCGCTTGATTATACTTTGAAACTGAGCAAGCGGGCGCGGCGCCTCCGCCTCGCTGTGTATTGTGATGGCCGCTTGGTCGTGTCGGCGCCGCGCCGTCTGCCTTTCTATCAAATTGAGAAATTCATTCACGAGAAATCGTCCTGGATTTTGAAAAAATTGGCAGACTTTGCCAACGCGCCACCCACGATTTTCAGTAGGGACGTGGTGGGGGAATATCGGCAATATAAAGAAGCGGCCCGAACTTTGGTGGAAGCGCGCTTGGCCTATTTTAATCGGTTTTATAATTTTGAAATAAACCGAATCAGCATTAAAAAACAGAAAACCCGTTGGGGGAGTTGTTCACGCAAGGGTAACTTGAATTTTAATTATAAAATCGCTCTCTTGCCCAATGAATTGTCAGATTATATAATTGTTCATGAGCTTTGTCATTTGGGACAGTTCAACCATTCAGCCAAGTTTTGGCGTTTGGTGGCTAAAATGTTTCCTGATTACCAAGAAAAACGTAAAGTGTTAAATTCAAATCATTTTAGACTGAATTAATATATGTAATAACCAATTTTTTATATTGAATTATCTGAATTCATCTCGGCAACTTGTAATTATCGTTTTTGGCTTGTCTTCGGTGATGATAGTGTGATGACGGCTCTTTCGTAGGGGCGAATGATAATTCGCCCTTATCCAAATATTAAAATATTTTATGCCAAAACAAACCTTTACCATTGGTGTTTTTGCCTTAATTAAAGACGAACAAAATCGTGTTCTTTTGGCTTTGCGGACGGATCGAAATTGGTGGAATTTGCCCGGTGGTTCTTTGGAAGCGGGCGAAGCACCCTGGGAGGGCGTGGTGCGTGAGGTGCGCGAGGAAACCGGTTTGGACGTGTCCGTGCAACGATTGTTAGGCGTTTACAGTAAAATTGATAAAAATGATTTAGTGTTATCGTTTGAATGTCAGGTTTTGGGTGGTGAACTCACTTTAAATGATGAGGCGGCTGATTTGAAATATTTTGCAGTTAATGAGTTGCCGGAAAAATTATATCGTAATCATCGGGAACGGATTGAAGATTATTTTTTAAACAATAATCAGCAGATTTTTTTTAAGCGACAAAGCAGCGAAAGCAAGAATTAAAAATTTGTGCTATACTGAAAATAGAAAATTTTAAAATTTAAAAATAAAATTTATGCTTTTCAAAAATTGGCAAGATGGCGCTAAATTGGGCGTCTCGTTATTGTTACCGCAATTGGCCGGATTAATAGGGGCAATTTTCACCACGCCGGCGACGCAAACTTGGTATATGAATATTAATAAACCGGGATTTACGCCACCGAATTGGCTGTTCGCACCAGTTTGGACAACTTTATTTATTTTGATGGGCGTGGCATTGTGGTTGATTTGGCGTCAGCCTAAAGAAAGTCCCAATAAAAATTTCGCTTTGTTTTTATTCGCGATGCAGCTGATTTTAAATACTTTTTGGTCAATCATCTTTTTTGGATGGGGGCAATTTGGCCTAGCGTTTTTGGAAATCATCATTTTATGGATTATGGTGTTTGCGACCGCTTTGGTTTTTGCCAAGCAATCAAAATGGGCCGGAGCGTTGTTGATTCCTTATATTTTATGGTTAACACTGGCCAGTGCCTTGAATTATCAAGTGTGGATGCTTAATTAAAAATTAAAATAAATTATGCGTTTAAGTACTAAAAACATTAAAGAGTATTTAACCTTAAAGGGCGTTAACAAAGTTGTAAAGGTTTTAATTTTTTCTGATGTTTTAATGATGGGTAGTTTTGGTTTAATCAGTCCGGTGTTTGCGGTTTATATTACCGACACGATTCCCGGGGCAACGGTGGAAGTGGTTGGTATCGCTTCTACTATTTATTTGTTGACGAAAAGTTTGGGACAATTGTTTGCGGCTGAGATTGTTGATCGTATTAAAGGGGAACGCGATGATTTTTGGAGTATGTTTATTGGTTCGTTGGTGATGTGCGCGGTTTACGCTTTGTATTTAGTAATTGATGCCCCCTGGCAACTTTACGCCGTGCAGTTTTTGAATGGTTTGGCAACCGCTTTCACGTTTCCTTCCTGGATGGGCATTTTTACTCGTCATGTTGATAAGGATCATGAAGGTAAGGAATGGGGAATGTATTTTACGACCGTGGATTTATCAACCGCCGCCACCGCCGCCATCGGTGGGGTGATCGCTTATACTATGGGCTTTAAACCTTTATTTATCGCGATTGTGGTGATTGGTATTTTGTCCAGTTTATTATTGTTGACCATAAAAGATGAAATGCGTATGCCCAAAATTAAAAAATTAAAACGGGCTCGCTAAAATATGCGTTTAAACAGAAAAAATATAAAAGAGTATTTAACATTGAAAGGGGTTAACAAGGTAATCAAGGTTTTGATTTTTTCCAATGTTTTGATGTCAGGAGTTTTTGGCTTAATTACTCCGGTTTTTGCGGTTTATATTATTGACACTATTCCCGGTGGGAACGTGGAAGTGGTGGGTATTGCCACGACTATTTATTTGTTAACCAAAAGTTTTGGTCAATTATTTATAGCCGAAGTGATTGATAGAATTAAGGGGGAAAAAGATGATTTTTGGGCAATGTTTATTGGGTTTTTGTTACTATTCTTGGTTTATGCTTTATATTTGGTAATTAATGTCCCGTGGCAACTTTATATAGTGCAATTTTTGAACGGCTTGGCAACGGCTTTGACTTTTCCCTCGTGGATGGGCATTTTTACCCGTCATGTTGATAAAGATCATGAAGGGAAAGAATGGGGAATGTATTCCACTACTGTTGATTTGTCCACGGCCGCTACCGCCGCCATCGGTGGTGTGGTTGCTTATACCATTGGTTACAAGCCATTATTTGTGGCGATTGTGGTGATTGGATTATTATCAACTTTATTGTTGTTGACTATTAAGGATGAGATGCGCATGCCAAAAATTAGAAAATTTAAAAAAGCAAAATAAATTTTTATGGACATTAATTCCGGTTTGACATTGATTCTTTACTTTTTTGGGCTGGCTTTTTTGGGTTGGGTGATTGAGGTTTTATATCGTTCCTACCAAGCACGCCGTTTGGTCAATCCTGGCTTTTTATTCGGTCCGTTTGTGCCAATTTATGGTGTGGCTGGTTTGTTAATTTTGAGTATTTCCACTTTTTTGGGAAATAATTTACCCTGGTGGATTTTGTTATTATTAATGGCTTTAGTCGTGACAATTTTGGAATACCTGACTTCGGTTTTGGTGGAATTGATTTTCCGGGTACGATTGTGGGATTATTCTGATGAACCGTTAAATTTAGCCGGACGGGTTAGTTTGAAATATAGTTTTTACTGGGCAGTCTTAATTTATTTATATTTAACTTTATTAGCTGGTCCGTTATTGCAGTTTTTATTGTTTTTGCCGCAAGTTTGGAAGTTGTTTTTGGTGATTGTTTTATCAATTTATTTTGCGGTTGATTTTGTCTTGTCAGCTCGGGTTTATTTGTATTTCTTTGCCCTTTATCATTTGGTGATTGGTGAGTTAGCTAAAGCCCCATCCGAATTAAGTAATACTTTGTTGTCTGGTTTGCGAAAATATTCTTATTTTTTCCGTCATTATCCTTATTTACGTTTTAAATTAAGAAAACAGTTAAGGTCTGCTCGTAAAGTGATTTGGGACTTGCCTGATCAATTAAAAAAGATTAAAAATTTACTTGATGATAAGGAATAATTTGGACATTTTATTTTAATGTTGTAAACTATAAATAGTTAATTTTAATTATTAAATTAAAGTTTATGGAAAATTTAAATCAAAATCCGGCTTCTGGGGCGGAAAATAAAATTTCCGGAGGAGAGACAATTCGTCCCTGGCAGGGAACTTTGTTGGGTATTCTACACATCATTAGTTTAATTTTGTTGGGTTTATTGATTGTCGCCGCTTTTGTCGGGGGGAGCATGATTGCCAGTTTCTTACCGGTTTGGGGAATGTTAGGTGGTATTGGTATGGCGTTGGGTTTTATTTTAATGGCACTTTGGATTTTGGTGTTTTTTATTACCAGAGGAATTTTTAGCGGAAAGCGTTGGGCGATTATTGTTTCTTTAATTTTTACCGGAATTGCTTTATTGTCCGCCATTATGAATATTAGTGAAATGTTGCTTAGTTTGGTGATTTATGCCGGCATGTTATATTTGGAAGTGATTTGTTTAAAAGACTCTTATTATCGTTAGTTAATAGGGGCCGCCCCGTTGAATAAAAATATTTAACGGGGCGGTTTTTTATTTTTAAAAAATGTGCTATAATTTTTGTGAATTTATTTCAAATACAAATAAAATATTTTTTGCTTTATGATTAAAAATGAAAAAGGTTTTACCTTGATTGAATTGATTATTACAATCTTGATTATTGGTATTTTAGCAACGGCCGCCTTGATGGCAATTCGTGCTAAATCTATGGAAGCACGCGATGCCAGACGTTTTGCCGATATGCGAGCGATCAATCTAGCGATGACTTTGAGTGCGGCCAGTGGTGAAACCTTGACTCTCACCGGTAATACTTCGACCGTTCCTTATATTTGTCAGTTAGAGGGCAGTTCATTTTTGGATTTTAGTTTGTTGCGTGATCCATATTTATCCGACGAAGCTTGTTCCAGTGTTAATTTAGGATGTTTGCCAGATTCAATTGAGCCTTGCCAATATGCTTTTGTTGATACCAATACCGGTGATGCCTTTGCTTCCGCCCCTTTGTTTATTGATCCTAGTGATTATCGGATTAATTTTTATGAAGAATCTTCCGATCGTTTATCTTTTGTGACCGAAGCGGAAATGATTTTTAGTCGTAGCAGTGCCGGAGGCGATGAGGAGGATTTGTGCTCATCTGATAATGCGTTGGATGATGGATCAACGGTTATTCAAACTAGTGGAATTACTTTTGGGCAAGCTAATAAATTAAAGGATAAAGAAAAAGGTAATGCTAAGGATAATGGTTGGGGGCAGACCAAGCATGCTGAAAATGTTTGGGCAGAATATTCTTGGGCACAGGGAAAATTGTTAAATAAAATGCGTGTTTGGTCCCATTTTGCCAATGGCGCGGAAGCAATTAAAGATTTTCAAATTATTGCTTCTAATAATCGGGTTGATTGGGTGACTTTGTATACCGGAGTTCATCCCGGGGAATTACAAAATGAGTTTGTGGATTATTTTTTTCCAAATAATACTGCTTATAAATATTATCGTTTAGTGGTGACCAGTAATTATCCTGGCGACGGTGGTGATGATGTTGGTTTGGATGAAGTAGAAATGTCTTGTCAAAATTAATATCTTTCTTTCTTAAATCAAAAACATATGGCAAAAAGCAAAAAAAGTCAGGCAGTTCCGTCTAAAAAGAAATTTTTTGACGTCGATGCTAACCTTTTCATTAAATTGGTTTTAGTGATTGTGATTAGCAGTTTGTTTCTAATTGCGATTTTATCAATTATTAATAAGGTTTGGGAAAGAGATTCCCAATTGATGCCGGTAAATTCCAATATGGCTGATTATTTGATTGAGAAAAGAATTCCTGACACTAATGAACCATTACCGCTGGAAGAAAATGAAGAGCCAATTATGTGTACCATGGAATATATGCCGGTCTGTGCTTGGAAAAGTGATGGGATTTGTACTGGCGTTGAGGATTGTCCCCATCAAACTTATGGAAACCGTTGCGTGGCCGGAGCAGAGAAAGCTAATATTATCAGTGAGGGTGAGTGCGAATAATTTTTAACTTATGACGATTGATTCTGGCATAAATCGAGGATTGGACTTAAAAGCTGGAGAAGGACATTTTCAGGAACAGCTTATTGATTTGAAAAAATTGGTTTTTCCGCAAGATTTTACAAAGGCCTTGGAGGTTTTGCGTTATCGTGTGCCAGCGGAACATTATCATCAGTTATGGGGTGAAGGAAATCATAATAATGATTTAGCTTTGGGGAAATTTTTTCAGCAAGTCAGTGCGTTATTATGGAATTTACGTCGATATTTGCAAAATCATCAAAAATTGGAGGAGTATAGTTATAACCTGAATTATCAAAAGGCTGATGAAAATAATCCTTTTTTAAAAGATGTTTTGGCGCAAAATCAGGAATTATCAAAAATTTTTGATAAAATTTCTTTATTCGGTAGTGAGGATTTGATCGTCGGCACAGCCGAGCGTTTAAAAAAGATTGCTTTTGAGGATCGGGATTATGAACAGTTTTTTATTATAAGAATTAATGATTTACTTCGTTTGTGCCAATGGTTTTTGTGCGAGAATTGGAAAAAATTGTATTATTTAAATCTAAAGGAAAAAGGGCAGGATGCTACAAGTACTTGGGTGGAACCGGTTTTTAAAGAATTTTCCAGTCCTTATGTTCTATCAAAAAATGCTTTGTATTTACGAGAAAAGATTCTTGGCCAGTATGAATATAAATCAGCGTTTTCCGTGACTGATTTGGCAATTAATGAGCACCCTTTTTACTTTTTAGGTTATGAACAGTCCAAACATCGGGATTTATTAAAAGCAGCCGAAGCAAGTGTTCAATCTAATGGTAATAATAATGGTTTTTCTTTGAATCGTTACGCCGCGGCTTATGGTGAGGATAATTTAAAGTGGACGATTCAAGAATTAAAGCCCCATTTCGAGCAAGTGGATAATTTGAATATGGAGCAAGTGGGAGCTTTGCAAGAATTGGCGGATTTGTTAGCGGATTATCAATTGGGATCTTATCCATTATTGGATTTGCAGGTTTATGATTTGGTAAGAGATAAAATCAGAAAAGTTTTTGATATTAAATTTTGGGTATGAGTTTAGAAACAGCTTTACAAACAAAAAAACAGGCTGAAATAACCCCTCCGCCCGAAGAAAGTATTCTGGAAAGTGTTTTGGCGACCCTACCTCAAGAAAAAGAAAAGCCCAGCGGGGTGGCTGATTTAAGTTTTAATCGAGAAAGAGCTATTAATACTAAAGCACCGGAATTGCCATCACGGGCGGAAAATGCCCCTGATTTTCGTAAGGAATTAGAGGAGAGCATGTTGGAGCGTGGTGGACGCTCTTTATCATCACATAATTTGGCAGAACGTTTAGGAAATTTACAAAATCCGGATGATTTGAAAAAGATTTTAGATGAATTGAATTCGGCGGGCAGACCGGAAAATGCACAAACCGCTTTGAGTTTTTTGGAAAGTCGTGGTTTAGTAAAAGTTTTATTTGATTTAAAACCAGGGGATCGGGTCTTTTCTTTTTTAACTCCCAGTGATGAGGCGACTTCTGTGAAAATTTTAAATCAAAATATTGGTCCTAATAAAAATGACAGTTTTATCATTGCCAGAAAAGAACTATTCAGAAAAAATCTGTCCATGTATTTAACAGAATTGGATCAGGATTATAAACAGGGAGTTTTTAAATTGCGCGATGATTTGAGTACTGAGAAAATTAAAGAGTTTGAGACGCAGTTACCAGTTATTTTAGAAAAAATTAATCAGGAATTATTAACTTGGTTGCATGACCCTAAACATGGTAATTATAATGCGGCCAAGTCTTATAATATTACTTATGGTTCATATAAGGTTCCGGAAAATAATAATCCCGCTATTAGTGAACCGGTTAATAATTTATTGAGTGTTCAAAAATCTTTACAATTGGCCCAATTAAATCGAGGAATGGAATTATCAGCAGCTAATAAAGAATTTTCCCCGGAAATTTTTAATGAACATTTAGGCAAATTGGCTAATTTAAAAGGTGAGTTGCAAGGTTTTGCTTCAATTACTGATAAAAATGGTGATACTTATCAGATTTTTGGGGCGGATGGTCAGTTGAATCGAGATTTGATTCGTTTGCATCGTAAAAATGGTTTAAAGGTTGATGAGGGTGATGCCAATAAAGTTTTGATTAAGGAGAAAATATCCGAATATATTAAAGCTATTAACTTTATTGATTTTTTTAAACCATACGCCCTTGATGAATTATCTCCTAAAGCAGAGAGCCCAGGAAAATTTGAAGAATTGCAGGCTCGACATAATTTGGCACAAAAAATTAAAGCTTATCAAAATGGTGATACCAATGTGAAATTTGATGCAGCGGAAGTGGCTTTGTTGGGGCAGTCGATTAACAAGGAAAATAAAGATGGCAATTTTGATTCTGAAGTGCAGTTTGTCAGTAAATCCTTGGAAATTGATAATTGTACTTATTTATCATTGGATATTGTTGATGTCGGCGTCGATCAGTTATTGTCTTACGAGAATATGGTTAATGATTTTCAAGCGAATCGGTTGGGTAGTCAAAGCGGTGAACCTTTTGATTCGGAAAGGGTTTTGGCCTCAGTCGGTGATGAAGTAACGAAAAGGTTGCGAGAAGTTAGAGCGAAACTGAAAGAAGTTTTTACTAAACGTGGTTTGGGTGATGTTAATTTTTTGGTCGGTGGTGATGAATTTACTATTAGTTTGCCAAGTGATAAGGTAAGCGATGAATTGTTATTTGATTTAAGAATAGCCGCCAAATCGTTTAATGGGGCACGCTTGGTGAAAACGGATCGGGTGACTGCTTCGGGTACTGATTTGAAAACCAGACAATTAGAGCATGCTCGCGCTTTGATTCAATCCGAACAGGGGATAGAAGAATCAAAATTATTGGAAAAAAGAATTGCTAATTTTAAACAAAGTTTAGTAACTAAATTATTAGGGGAAAAGGGAGATTTAGAGCAAAAACTTGGGACAAACCTTAAGGATTCTGAAATATCTGACTTTGTTCAACGTTCTATTGATGATAGTGGTATTGATAATTTTGTCATTGTTCAGGAGTCGGCTGGGGATATCGTTAAGTGGCCGGCCGGAATCAAATTTTCCGGAGCTTCGGCCGAGGAATTGTTAGATGATTGGGAAGCGAAAACCCGAGCTTCTCTAAGTGATGAGGAATATTTAAAAAATAATTTATAATTTTATGAGAAAAATTTTGGTGATTGTCTCTTTGGCCTTATTTTTCGGGGCGGTGTCATTTTTGGCCTTTTATAATATCGCCAACCATGATGAAAGTTTAAAAGATTTTCCGCGTGATATTATTCAAGAAAACAAAATTCCCGGTGGAGAACCGGTAATTGAGGAAGAACCGTTTACGGTTGGAGATGAGACGCCGGCAGAGGAATTTGTCCCGGGTAATTCAGAAAATTTACCTGATTCGGCTTTTGAAAATTTGAATATTAAAGTGACACAACGGGAAATTATTGCCGATGAAAATGCTTTGCATGTCAGCGGTGAAGCTCGTACTTTTGAATCCATTGTCAATTTTAAGTTGTTTGATGGTAATGGTAATTTATTGGTTGAGGATTCAACTTTAGCCAATACGCACGTGGAAGGCGTTTGGGGAAGATTTTCCGCAGTAATTAATTTTCCTGCCCCCAGCACCGTGCGTGGTACGTTGCAAGTATTCCAATACTCAGCCGTTGATTTGCAAGAAATTGATAAAATTATGGTGCCAGTGTATTTCCAATACAATGATCAGATGGAAGTTAAGGTTTATTTCAATCATAATGCCAAAGCCGGTATGCCTGATGAATGCAGCTATACACAAGCGACTTCTCGTTATATGACTCGAACCACGGGCGTGGCGCGCGCCGCTTTGACCGCTTTGTTGCAAGGTCCGACCAATGATGAAAAAAATAATGGTTATTTTTCCAATATTCCGGTTGGCACCACTTTGAATAGCATTAGAATTGAAAATGGTACCGCTTACGCCGATTTCAGCGAAGAGTTAAATAATACCGGTGGCAGTTGCGCCGTTGGTGGGATTTACGCTTCCATCAATGATACTTTAAAACAATTTTCCACTGTGCAAAATGTGGTGATTTCGGTCAATGGGCGAACGGAGGATATTTTGCAACCCTAAGGCATAAATTGGTGGAAAAGGGCGAATTGTCATCCTGGAATTGTGCTAAGGTGCAATGGGACTAAGTCATCCTGAACTTGTTTCGGAAATGCAGGGGGATTGGGTCATCCTGAACCATGTGCTGAACTTGTTTCAGTATTGTTTTAGAAATACAGGGGGATTAGGTCATCCTGAACTTGTTTCAGGATCTCTTAATTAATCCTTATTATTTCCCTCGCCGCTTAAGGAATGAAGAGTTTATTGGAGAGATCCTGAAACAAGTTCAGGATGACCGAGGCCAACTATTCCGAAACAAGTTCGGAATGACAATACACCCTTTGTCTTAGTTGGCGGAACAATTATCGCTACTCAATTTTTGCCTATAAAAATTTATTATTATATAATTAAAAATATAAATAATAAAAATTTTAATATGAAAAACTCAAGATTTTTTATACTGATTGCGTTTTTGATAACAATAGCCTGGCCGGCAATGGGCCGGGCTGTTTCATTTCCGGCAAAATATTTGGAAAACACCCGCGTTCGTACCAGTCCGGAAGTATTAACCGATA
>ENA-UOWO01001561-UOWO01001561.1-activated-sludge-metagenome-genome-assembly--contig:-NODE-1561-length-30154-cov-5.927539_pt1 | contig 30154 bp, 23 predicted proteins | sample MGYA00238148_ERZ761564 | MGnify/ENA primary metagenome ERZ761564 (study PRJEB28885, sample SAMN05720194) | activated sludge metagenome | isolation source: Anaerobic digester | place: USA...
GCTAAAGTCTTACAAAGTAGGTCTTGTTACAGTGAACTTTTTATACATCCTTTAAAAATCAATACTGTTTATACAAGACCTTGTGCAAGCATAGCTTCGGCAACTTTAACAAATCCGCCGATGTTTGCACCATCAACATAATTTACAAAATCGCCTTTTTGTCCGTATTTTACACAAGTCTGATGTATTTGTTTCATTATATCATGAAGTTTTGCGTCAACCTCTTCTCTGCTCCAGCTATAACGCATAGAATTTTGAGACATTTCAAGACCAGATGTAGCTACGCCACCAGCATTTGCTGCTTTTCCGGGTGCGAAGAGAATTTTATGTTCCAAAAATACTTCAACAGCTTCAGGAGTACTGGGCATATTTGCACCTTCAGAAATGCAGAAACAGCCATTTGCAATAAGAGTTTTTGCATCTTCCGGATGAATTTCGTTCTGAGTTGCACATGGCATTGCAACATCACATTTTATACCCCATGGGGTTTTGCCTTCATAATACTCGCAACCGTATTTTTCAGCATATTCTTTAATACGTCCGCGTTTTACGTTTTTCAGATTTTTTACATAAGTAAGTTTAGCTTGATCGACACCTGCCGGATCATAGATAAATCCTGATGAATCAGATATTGTAACAACCTTACCACCTAATTGGGTAACTTTTTCAATAGCATATTGTGATACGTTTCCTGAACCAGAAATAACAACAGTTTTGCCCTTGAAAGATTCTCCACGTGTTTTTAGCATTTCTTCTGCAAAATAGGTTGCCCCATAACCTGTAGCTTCAGGACGGATTAATGAACCACCCCATGTAAGACCTTTTCCGGTCAACACTCCTGTAAATTCGTCGCGCAATCTTTTATACTGACCAAACAAGTAACCAATTTCACGTCCACCTACTCCTATATCGCCAGCGGGGACATCAGTGTCTGCACCAATGTATTTCTGTAACTCGGTCATTAAACTTTGACAGAATTTCATCACTTCATTGTCAGATTTTCCTTTTGGGTCAAAATCAGATCCACCTTTTCCTCCACCCATAGGCAAAGTTGTCAATGAATTTTTAAATACTTGCTCGAAAGCCAAGAATTTTAAGATGCTTAGATTTACTGTTGGGTGAAATCTTAAACCGCCTTTATAAGGTCCGATTGCAGAATTCATCTGTACTCTAAAACCACGATTTATCTGTTGATTTCCTTTGTCGTCTAACCAAGGAATCCTAAAAATAAAAATTCTTTCCGGCTCGACCATTTTTTCTAAAATCCCATTATATCTTGGATTTTCTTCAACAAAAGGTAATAACGACTCAACTACCTCTCTTACTGCCTGATGAAACTCTTTTTCACCAGGGTTTTTGGCAATTACTTTTGCCATAAATTGTTCAACTTTTGCACTCATCGTACTTACGGTTTAAATTAATAAAATGTTTATTTTTAACGTACTACAATAGTAAATATTTTTTTTTAGCTTGAATACAAATTCTTAATGTTTTTCAACACAAATAATGTGTTTATATAATTATTTTCACACTAGACTTAATGAGAACACTTTTTCTTGCAGAAAAAAGAATTTTAGTATTATAAACTTATTAAATTAAGCTGAAGTATTGTGAGTAAAAAAATGCTCATTGGAAAATGACTTTTGGAATATGTATTTGTCTTAGTTTGGGTTGCGGGGTCGGCACAAATACTTTGACAAAAGCCCGCGAATGTGCACTGTAAGAGATTTTTCAATTTAGGAATCATTCAAAAAAAACAAAACTGGAATTGGAGAGCACAATGTTTTACAACATTTAGTGAATTTTAAATTTTATTGGATTAATTATTTTACTAAATTTATCCTCAATTATTTGCGTTAAAAATAATATGAAAGAAAACGATAAACTTAGTCGTATCCTTGCTGACAGTAAGGAAAGACTAAAAGAGCTTGTCTGCATTAATACTGCAACAGCAATCATCAAGGAAAACAAATCTGTTGAAGAAACCTGTAAGCATATTGCACTTATTTTGCCTCAGGCTTTTAAATTTACGGATAATGCTTTTGCATACATACAATACAAGGATAAGAAATATCTCTCATCAAATTTTGAAGAATCAGAATGGGCAATAAGTCAGTCTTTCGAAACAATAGATGGAGAAATCGGAGAAATCGGAGTTTTTTACAATGAGAAATTTCCAAAAGCAGATGAAGGTCCTTTTTTAAAAGAGGAAAGAAATCTTCTTAATAATATTGCTAATATTATTTCCGGTTTTATTAATAGCCAGTTGGCAAAAAAGGTTATTAGGGCTGAGGAGAAGGTAGCATCAGGGGATTTGCTAATGCTGTCTCAGGACAGCCATAAACTGATGTCACGATTCATAGCAAAACAAAATTGTGATAGAGATATTTATCATGATTTAATGCCATTTAAAGTTAAGGAAATACTTCTTGTTGCAAATTTATATGACGCTTATATAATTGAGAAGGAGGGAAGGTTTTTAGAACATATACTTGGCGAATACTATCAGCTTAATTTAAGTTCAACTCCTAGAATTACGGGCATATCAGACAATTCGGATGCTATTGAACTTTTAAAAAACAAACATTTTGACCTAGTAATCATTATGCTTGGAATTGACAAAAAGAATTCGTTCGAGTTGAGCAGGCAGATAAAAGCTATTATGCCATATATACCTGTATATATGCTTCTTAATAATAATAATGATATTGCTGTTTTTGAGGAAAAACCTTCATTATTGGGATATATAGATAAACTGTTTGTCTGGAACGGAGATTCAAAGATATTCTTGACCATGATCAAACACCTTGAAGATTTGATAAATGTAGAAAACGATACGACCATTGGAATGGTGAGGGTAATATTGCTTGTTGAAGATTCTGCAAAATATTATTCAAGATATTTGCCTGTTTTATATCAGGTAATAATGGAACAAACGAAAGATATTATCGAAGAAACTAATGTTGACGAATTGTATAAAGTATTAAAACTTAGAGCAAGACCAAAAATTCTTCTTGCAAGGAATTATGAAGAAGCTCTGTCAATTTATGAAAAATATCGGGATTATCTCTTATGTGTTATCTCAGATGTCAGCTATCCCAAAGCAGGAGAATTGTGTGAGGATGCAGGAATTGAACTTATATCTTACAGTAAGAAAAACAAACCCGATCTACCTATTGTTCTTCAATCATCTGATCCTGAAAATGCAACAAAAGCATACCAACTGAATGCAACTTTTATAAATAAAAACTCAGAAACTCTTTCTCATGATATTAAAAGTTTTATAAGGCATTATCTTGGGTTCGGGAATTTTATATATAGGGATTCAGATGGAAAGCAGCTGACTATTGCAAAAACATTAAAGGAATTTGAACGAATTTTAATTGAAATTCCTGAAGAATCACTGATTTATCACGGGGAAAGGAATCATTTCTCTAGATGGCTTATGGCTAGGGGAGAAATTCATATAGCACGAAATATTCTTGTTTATAAAACTACTGATTTTAAGACTGTGGAAGAATTCAGGCAATTCCTTAGAACAACAATAAATAAACATAGAAACGAACAAAACAAAGGCAAAGTCATCCCCTTTGAAGAACAAGCCATCACAGACGAAAAAAACATAGTTAGTTTATCTACCGGAGCAATGGGCGGGAAAGGTCGCGGAATAGCTTTTATAAATACTTTAATTCATCAGTTCGATCTTAACAAACATTTTCCTGATATTAATATTACTACACCCAAGACCTCAATAATTGGTACTGACGAATTTGATTATTTTATTGAAAGAAACAAGTTAAGAGATGTAATTATTGTGGAAAGGAATTATGAAAATTTAAAAAGATTATTTGTAAATTCTGAACTATCATCAAGTTTAAAGAAAAAACTGAAAGTTTTATTGCTGAATATTCAGAATCCCCTTGCTATAAGATCTTCGAGCTTGTTTGAAGACTCTCTAATGCAGCCTTTTTCGGGAATCTTTGCAACTTATTTATTGCCAAATAATAATCCGGATATAAATATCCGTCTGGAACAAACATTAGATGCTATCAAACTTGTCTATGCTTCAATTTATTCAGATAGCGCAAGAACATATTTTGAGGCAATTAACTATAAAATTGAAGAAGAAAAAATGGCAATTGTTGTTCAGGAGGTTGTGGGGAATAAGTATCAGGATTATTATTATCCTCACATTAGTGGTACCGCTCAGTCACATAATTTCTATCCAGTTGCACATATGAAGCCCGAAGAAGGTTTTGCTGTAATGGCAGTAGGTTTAGGTACTTATGTTGTTGAAGGTGAAAGGACTTTTAGGTTTTCTCCTAAATATCCTACTATTGAAATAAACTCACAGAAGGATATTTATAAAAGTTCACAGGTTGAGTTTTATGCAGTTAATCTGAATAATCCGAAAATAAATCTAATAGAAGGAGAAGATGCCGGACTTATTAGGGTTGATATCTCGACAGCAAAAGAACATGGAACAATTAAGCATTGTGCATCTGTTTACGATTTTGATAACGAAAGAATTGTTCCGGGGCTTGATAACACGGGACCTATTGTTATTAACTTTGCCAATATCCTTACCTATAATTATATTCCTCTTGCTGATACTATCATAAAGATTCTTGATATTATTAAAGAAGCTATGGGATCTCCTGTCGAAATTGAATTTGCTGTGGATCTTAATAAAGATAATAAATCCAAAGCCTCTTTCTATCTTTTACAAATAAAACCCCTGGTTGGTAATGATGAGGATTTTAATATTGATCTTGACAAAATAAATTATTCAGATGTGGTTTTATTTACGGAGAAAAGCATGGGCAACGGATTTGTTGATAATATTGTAGATTTAGTATATATTGACCCTGAAAGTTTTGACAATTGCAAAACTCAGGAAATTGCCAAGGAGGTTGATTACATAAATGATAAATTATTGAAAAAAAACCTTAAATATGTTTTGATTGGGCCGGGAAGATGGGGAACCAGAGATCCTTTTATAGGAATACCTGTTGTGTGGCCACAAATTTGTAATGCAAAAATTATTATTGAAACAAGCCTTAAAGATTTTCCACTAGACGCTTCATTAGGTTCGCATTTTTTTCATAATGTTACTTCAATGAATGTTGGTTATTTTACAGTACAACAAAATGGCTCAAACGATTTTATTAGGTGGGAAGTTTTGAAGAAGCAAAAAATTATCGAAGAACTGAAATTTGTAAAGCATATAAGATTTGACAAACCTCCAACTATAATAATGGATGGAAAGAAAAGAATATCAGTTATAACTTTGTCTGAATGATAATGGATGAAAAAAATCAACTTCGGGAAAGAGAAAAAGAGCTTAAATGCCTTTACGAAACAGATAAATTATTGTCTGAAGAAAATGACTTGTATCTATTGCTAAAAGAGTTGTGTAAAATAGTTTCCGAAGCCTTTTTATATCCATCATTAGCAAGAGTAAAAATAAGATATCGTGATTTAAATGTCTGTTCTCCCTATTTTTCCCCTCAGAAAGATCATATTGTGGCTAATATTATTGAAAATGGGATACCTACAGGTGAAATTTTTGTCTGTTATTCATCAGAAACGGAAAATATTTCTTTTACCTTCCTTGCCGAAGAGAGGCATCTGTTGGACTCTATTGCTAAAAGGTTGTCAGACTATTTTTGTATCAGAGGATCATCTTGTTTCCTAGTAAAAGATAGAAAAAACTTTTTTTCAATTGTGCGAAAAAATATATGTCAGAATTCGATAATGAATATGGATTTCAGTTATTTTGGAATAAAAAACATTTATCTTATTGGTTCGGTGAAAAATTTTACTGCAGGAATTATGAGTGATATTGACCTAATAATTCATTATGATGGCATGAAAAATAATGCCGAAAAAATTAAAATATGGTTCAATGCATGGTCTGCAAGTGTTTTAACAAATACTCAATTTGAAAATGAAATTAAAAATACTGAAAGTTTATTTGATATTCATTTAATTACCGATTATGATATTGAAGAAAAAAATAGTTATGCAGTAATGATAAACTCACTAAACAATAATGCTAAATTGATAAAATAGAATTGACATGTGTAAAGCTATTCATATAAGTGATTTGCATGGAGATACAAAGAAGTACGGTAAGTTGTTCGATTATATCAGATTAGAACTTCCCGATATTGTTCTTATAGGTGGAGATTTATATCCTTCTTATAAAAATTTGCAAAAATCGAATCAGAATTTTTTAACTGAATATTTAATCCCGAACTTTGAAGTTTTGAAGGATGAACTAAATGAAAACTATCCATTAATATGTATGATCTTGGGGAATGACGACCCTGCAACTGAAGAAGATGAAATAAAGAATGCTGCACATCAAGGTTTGTGGCACTATATAAATCAAAATAAAATAAAATATAAAGAGTACACTATTTATGGCTATTCATATATTCCTCCAACGCCATTTCTCAATAAAGACTGGGAATTATATGATGTTTCAAGATACGTTGATCCCGGGTGCACTCATCCTACGGAAGGGATAAGAAGCATAAACCCCGGAAGAGATATAGAATTTGCAACTATAAAAAAAGATCTCGAAAATCTTATTGTTGACGATGACCTTTCGAAAACTATATTTCTTTTCCATTCCCCACCATACAGTACAAATTTGGACAGAGCAGCATTGGATGACAAATTTGTTGATCATATCCCTCTGGATGTGCATGTTGGCAGTATTGCAATAAAAGAATTTATTGAATTACGAAAACCTATGCTGACTTTACATGGTCATATTCACGAATCAACAACAATAACAGGTAGCTGGAAAGAAAAAATTGGAGCTAGCCATTGTTTTAATGCTGCTACCGAATTAAACTTACTGTCTGTTATTGAATTTGAATTGAAAAATTTAAGTAATGCAAAAAGAAAATTATATTAATATGGAATCTTCCCCCACAATTAACCAGGATATTTTTGAATTCAGTGATATTAACTTTCAGGATACTGAATTTGATCAGTTGATGAAAAAACGTATTCTGAAGGTTTTGCTAATCTGTAATAATTATGACAATTTCATGCTTGAAGAAGATGGTAGGATTGATGAACAGATTTTCAATGAATATATGACATTAGGATTGCGTTATCCCCCTATGTTTATAAGAGTAGATTCAGTAGAAAAAGCATTCGTACAACTAAGAAACAAAGACATTGATCTTGTTATAACCATGTTAAATATTGTTGATGCAAATGCTTTTGATCTGTCAAAAAAAATTAAGAGTAAGTATAAAAAAATTCCTATAGTTGTTTTAACTCCTTTTTCGCGTGAAATATCTGAAAAGATTGCAAGAGAAGACCTGAGTGCAATTGATTACGTTTTTTGCTGGTTAGGAAACCCTGATATTCTATTAGCAATAATTAAACTTATTGAAGACAAGATGAATGCACCAAAGGATATATTAAATATAGGAGTTCAGGCGGTAATACTTGTCGAAGACAGCATAAGATATTATTCGAGCATTCTTCCAATTTTGTATAAAATATTCTTTATACAATCTAAGCAAGCTTCTCTCGAAGGCGTAAACGATCATCAGCAAAACCTTAGAATGAGGGGTAGGCCAAAAATACTGCTGGCGACAAATTATAACCAGGCAATGGCATTGTTCGAAAAATATCGGGAAAATATCCTTGGAGTTTTTTCAGATGTAAGATATAAAATCGGAAATCATACAGATAAAATTGCAGGTATCAAACTGAGCCAACAGATAAAAGAAATGGATTCTAACATCCCACTATTATTGCTATCATCAGAATTTGAAAACAAGGTCCTGGCAGATGAGGTTGGGATTGATTTTTTAGGGAAATATTCCAAAAACTTCTCGTTTGAATTGCGAAATTTTATAATAAAAAATCTCCATTTGGGAAGTTTTCAGTTTTATTGTCCTTCACAAAAAAAAGTCGTTTTTACTGCATCAAATTTAAAATCATTTCAGGAGTACATATTAAAAATCTCTCCAGAATGTCTTGAATACCACGTTACAAGAAATCATATAACCAAATGGCTAAATTCAAGATCGTTGTTTATTCTTGCCCGAAGATTTAAACACCTTACAATAGACCATTTTAGTAATATTGAAGAAATGAGGCAGTTTATATATGACTCAATTTCGTATTACAGATCAAATTCGGGTAGAGGAGTAATAGCAAAATTTACTCAAAATACATTCGACACGTATTCAGTATTTTCAAGAATTGGTGATGGTTATATCGGTGGTAAGGCTCGAGGATTGGCATTTTTGGATCTATTGATTAAAAAGTATAAATTAAGGCATAAATATAATAATGTTAAAATAATGATCCCCAGATCAGTCATACTATGTACTGATATTTTTGATGAATTTATTGAATCCCACAAACTTTACGAAGTTGGAATTTCAAATTTAAGTGATGAAGAAATTTTAAAACGATTTGTCGAGGTTCAACTACCAAACAGAATTTTTACGAGCTTGTATTCTTTTATTTCATATACAGACAGTCCTATTGCAATCAGATCTTCCAGCCGCTTGGAAGATTCACATTATCAGCCGTTTGCAGGCGTGTACTCTACTTATATGATACCGAATGTCTCTAATGATAAACATTTAACAATTAAATTATTGACAGAAGCAATAAAAAGTGTTTATGCTTCTGTGTTTTTTCGAGATTCAAAAGCATATATGGCAGCGACTTCAAATGTTATTGATGAAGAAAAAATGGGAATTGTCTTACAAGATGTTTGTGGAAATGTCTATGGTGATAGGTTTTACCCTACGTTTTCAGGTGTTGCTAGATCAATCAATTTCTATCCTGTTTATCCTGAAAAAGCCGAAGAGGGAATTGTTGATATTGCATTAGGCTTGGGCAAATTTATAGTTGATGGTGGAAAAACATTGAGATTTTCTCCAAAATATCCCGATAAAATATTGCAATTATCAAGTCCTGAATCTGCATTAAGAGATACGCAAAAAGAATTTTATGCACTTGATCTCAATCCAGTAAAATTTGTGCCTTCAATTAACGAGGATGTAAATATTATTAAATTAAGAATTAGCGATGCGGAAAAAGACGGAGTAATTAAGCATGTGGGTTCGACTTATGATTTTGAAAATAATGTAATAAAAGATAGTGTTATGTACGAGGGTATGAAAATAGTGACATTTTCAAGTATTCTTAAACATAATACATTCCCTTTAAGCGAAATCCTTAACGACATAATGGAAATTGGGAAGAAAGAAATGAATAATAATATTGAAGTGGAGTTTGCAGTTAATTTTCCAAAAAACAATAAGGATGAAATTGTATTTTATTTACTTCAAATAAGACCTGTAATAGAAACAGAACAGGATTCTGAAGTTAGCATTTCTTCAGTAGATAATGAAAAAGTCATTCTTTATTCCGAATCAGCGCTAGGGAACGGGTTATTTAAAAGCATTAAGGATATTGTTTACGTTAAAATTGATAAATTTTCTTCACAGAACAATCTTAAAATAGTTGACAGGATAGATGCTTTAAATAATCAACTGGGTAAAGAATGCCGAAATTATATACTTATTGGTCCTGGTAGATGGGGTTCTTCTGACCATGCTCTTGGAATTCCAGTTAAATGGTCAAATATCTCCAGTGCAAGGCTTATTGTCGAATCAGGACTTTCAGAATACCGAATTGATCCAAGTCAAGGAACACATTTCTTTCATAATTTGACCTCATTCAGGGTTGCTTATTTTACAATAAATTCATTTATTAACGAGGGTTTTTATGATATCAATTATCTTAACAGTATTGATGCTGTTTATGAAGATGAATATATACGTCATGTTAGATTTGATAATGATCTTAGGGTAGAAGTTGATGGAAAAACCGGCAGAGGGGTGGTATATAAACACACCCAAGAGCTTGCAAAACAAACTGAGGGAAATGATTAAGTTAACCTAAATTACTTAGTGTGCGCAAAGTATCAAAATTTATTATTTCAATAGTTTTGTTATTAATAGAGATAATATTGTCACGTTTTAGATCAGACAATATTCTTACTAGATTTTCAGTAGCAAGTCCAGAAAACTCTGCAATTTCTTTTCGTGATATTGTGGTGTTCAACACATTGCTTTGAAATACTTTAGAAGACAAATACAATAGCGAATCGCAAACTCTTCCTATAGCTTGTTTGTTCGCAATGCTTCCAAGCTTATCGTAAACATTTTGTAATGACTTGGAATAAATTTTCATTATTTCCACACTGAATGTTGGATTTGTTCTGATTATGCTATCGAATACAGATCTCTCAACTAATAGTACTTTTGAAGTTATCAAGGCCTGACAACTAAAATGATAGTAATTATCGCCGTATAAACTAGACAATCCGATAATATTAAAAGGTTTTGTAAATTTAAATATATGGTTTTTATAATGAGTGTTTTCAACAAAAGCCTTGACCATTCCTTCCTTTAAGATCATAATAAACGAAGCAAAAGAACCTTGTTTGCAAATCGTCTCCCCCTTTTTAAATTCTATCTGAACTTTGGTTATTATGTCAATGTCGTTGTTTGATAACCCAAGGTCTTTCAAATAATTGATAAATGTTTGTTCGTTTCTGCTTTGCTTTATCTTCCCATCAAGACTATTAGCATAAAACTCTTTTAATTTACGAAATGAGAAATATTGATTTATTTTTTCAACGATTGTAGAAAATAACCTCATCTCTTCTTGCAAAAACACCCCCTTTTCTGCTCGCACCGGTTTTATGTAGCATAAAATAATTTCACCAGATCGCACATCATCTGTAAATAAATCGGATTTTAGCTTTAATTCTGTATTTTTAAAGTTTTCGGTTGATACTTCATGCCCAGAAATAATAATATTTACTTTACAAATATCTGAATACCTCCAGCCCGAAGGTATAATGTCCACAATTTTCTTTAATACTTCTTCAGGCTCGGAATCAAAGTCTTTCAATACCTCATCAAGTAGGTAAATACATTCTAACTCTTTTTTCCTTTCGTTAAGGTTTTTAATAATAATATTAATATCTTCATTTTCGTACTGCATCATCAAAATGATTTGTGCCAAAATTAAAAAAAATCAACAAACAAACAAATGTCATTGATAAAAATCAATTATTAATAAGAAAACAAACAATCGCAAAACAATAAATCAACAAAAAAATAGGGTAATTTTACATCGTGAAATTTAAAAATATTTTAATTCTTTTACGGAATATTAATTATAAAATTTGTAAAAAATGAATGTAGAAAAGTTGATGAACGACCTGGAAAAAAAACATCCCGGAGAAGTTGAGTACCTTCAGGCAGTTAGAGAAGTTGTGGAAACTATCGAAGATGTTTATAACGAAAATCCACAGTATGAAACTAATGGAATCATAGAAAGATTGATTGAACCTGACAGAATTTTAACATTTAAAGTTCCATGGACAGATGATAATGGAAAAGTTCATGTTAATTTAGGTTATCGTATTCAGTTTAACGGCGCAATCGGACCGTATAAAGGCGGTTTGAGATTTCACCCGAGCGTAAATCTATCAATTCTTAAGTTTTTAGGCTTTGAGCAAATTTTCAAGAATTCTCTTACTTCATTACCTATGGGTGGTGGAAAAGGTGGATCAGATTTTAATGCTAAGGGCAGATCTGACAGAGAAATTATGCGTTTTTGCCAATCATTCATGCTAGAATTGTGGAAAGTGATTGGTCCTAATACAGACGTACCTGCCGGTGATATCGGAGTAGGTGGACGTGAAATTGGATTTTTGTATGGAATGTACAAAAAACTTGCTTGTGAGCATACAGGAGTTTTGACTGGAAAAGGTTTGAAATGGGGTGGAAGCTTAGTAAGACCGGAAGCTACAGGCTTTGGAGCAATTTATTTTGTAAAAGAAATGTTAGCAACAAAAGGTGATTCTTTTAAAGGAAAAACTGTAGCAATATCAGGTTTTGGTAATGTTGCATGGGGGGCTGCATTAAAAGCAACTGAATTGGGTGCTAAAGTTATTACAATCTCAGGTCCTGATGGATATATTTATGACAAAGACGGTATTTCAGGTAAGAAAATTGATTATATGCTTCAATTGAGATCATCTAACGAAGATATTGTAAAACCATATTCTTTTGAATTTGGAGCAGAATTCCATCAAGGAAAGAAACCATGGGAAGTAAAATGTGATATTGCTTTGCCTTGTGCAACTCAAAATGAACTAAACGGTGACGATGCCAAGAAATTAGTTGAGAATAAAGTAATGTTAGTTGCTGAGGTTTCTAATATGGGATGTACTCCAGAAGCAGTTGAGGTATTTTTGGAACATAAAGTTCTTTTCGGTCCTGGTAAAGCTGTCAACGCTGGTGGTGTTGCGACTTCAGGTCTTGAAATGACCCAAAATTCAATGAAATTATCATGGTCTGCCGAAGAAGTTGATGAAAAACTTCACAGCATTATGAAAAACATTCATGAAGCTTGTGTTAAATATGGTAAAGATGCTTCAGGAATTGTTAATTATGTTAAAGGTGCCAATATTGCAGGTTTCTTAAAAGTTGCCGATGCAATGGTAGATCAGGGTATCGTTTAGTAGGAGCTAACAAAACTACATATTGTTCAAACTAGCTCATCGATTATTTTTAACGCGCAAAATCCCTTCCTGTAAAGGAGGGGATTTTTTGTCTATTAGATTCTTTTACAGTTGAAAACAATTTTATTTAAGTTTGTATAATTTTTAGTAGTGCATTAAGCACGATAATTGTATTAATTTAATGACAGCAATTAAAAATGTATTATTAACAGGAGCATCAGGTACTGTTGGCTTTGAGATTTTACACCATTTATGTAAACTATTAGATAGATTTAAGATAACCGTATTTGATCTTGATAATAAAAAATCACGAAAGAAATTATTGAAATTTAAGGATAAAGTTGAGGTTGTTTTTGGTGACATCACCCAAAAAGATAATTTAATAGAGGTATGTAAGAATAAGGATTATGTAATTCATATTGCTGCACTAATTCCTCCAATAGCAGACGATCTGCCCGAACTTGCATATAAAATTAATGCCATAGGGACTCGAAATCTTGTAGAAAATCTTGAAAAGTATTCTCCTAATACTTTCTTTATTTACAGTTCTTCAATTTCAGTATATGGAGATCGCTTGTTAAATCCTTTAATAAATGTAGGAGATGATATTAAAGCAAGTGAGGGGGATGAATATGCTGTTACTAAGATTGCTGCTGAAGATATTATTCAAAACTCCAAACTTGATTGGACAATTTTTAGACTAACTGCAATAATGGGCAATCACAAAGTATCGAAGCTTATGTTTCACATGCCTTTAGAGACATCAATGGAAATTTGTACGCCTCGCGATACAGGATTAGCTTTTGTTTTAGCATTAGTGCATCAAAACCAACTATCAAAACGAATATTCAACCTTGGCGGAGGGGAGTGTTGCAGAACTTTGTATTCTGATTTTTTAATAGAGTCTTTCAATATCTTTGGTATGGGGGGAGTAGACTTTCCAAAAAAATGTTTTGCTGAGAAAAACTTTCATTGCGGTTACTATGAAGATGGTCATAAACTTGAAGATATCCTAAAATTCAGACATGACAGTATTTCTGATTATTATAATCATGAAAAGAAGAAAGTTTCAATAATACAGAGATACATTACAAAAGCAATAAGTAAGAGGATAAAGAAAAGATTGTTAAATAAATCGGAACCCTATCAAGCGTTCATAAAATCGGACAAAAAAATGATTAAAAGATTTTTTAATATCACTTAACAATGATACACCAAGTCAAAAATGTATTTATTGCCGGAGGGACCGGATTTTTAGGCTATTTTTCTGCTTTAAAGTTTTTTGAAACGGGTGCAAATGTCTCAACAATTGCATTAGATGAAAATATAAACGAAAGAAAATGGTTTCCTCATGATATTAATTTAACTACAGGTAATTTATTTGACATGAGTAGTGATGAGGTTTATGCTTTGTTTTTCGGCAAGAATTATGACACATTTGTTTATGCACTTGGTCCAGACGATCGTATTACACCAAAAAGACCTGCCTTTAAATATTTTTATGAATACCTTGTTTTGCAGTGTAAAAAGATTTGTGAAGCTGCAAAAAGGGCAGGAGTTAGACGATGTATTATATTGAATTCTTATTTCTGTTATTTTGACAGACTGAAAAACGGAAAACTATCACGAAATCATCCTTATATAAAGGCAAGACGAGAACAAGCGGATTCAATTCTGGAGTTAGAAGAAGATGGTATTTTCGATGTTATGATTATTGAATTGCCTTATATTTTTGGGCAAATGCCTGAACGCGAACCAATTTGGAAAAAAGTCTTCGTTGAAAGATTTCGCAAATTACCGGCAATATATTTCCCTGATGGAGGAACTGCAACCATTCATGTTCTGGCTGTAGCCGAATGTGTTGTTGCCGCTGCATATAATGGGAAAAGCAGAGAAAAATATCTCCCAGCAACTGAGAATATCAAATATAGGGAGATGATTACTTATATGATGGCTTTGGCCGGATATCCTAAAAAGTTTCGCAAACTGCCAGTTTGTATTGCTTATCTTGGAGGCTTGTATATGGAAATTCGTGATAAACTATGTGGAAAGCAAAGTGGGTTACATCTGGCGAAAATTATGAGAGATATACTATCAAAGGACTTATATGTGGATTGTGAAAAGTATAAAATCGAACTAAATTATTTAGAGCTTGGCTTTACTGCAAATCATGATGTCAGATTCGGCATACGAGAAGCAATAAAACGTGCATATCCCGATACTTATGTTAATGAATGTGAATAATTATTGATATAAATAACAATACTTTTATTTTATGAAGTAAAATTTGATAAATTTTTACTTGTATGTAAAATAAATTTTAAACCCTATCACATGGGAGATGAAAAGATTATGAATTCAAATTTCAATAATCATAAGTATGTGTAGAAACAAAGTATTCAAAATACGGGTTAAGGTAATGCGTTACAAACTTTTGTAATAATCAATTATAGCCATTTTTTCCTTTTAAAGAACCAAATCATCAAAACAAGTATTGCCATCATCAAACCCAAAACACTAAAATAAGCCCAATGCCATTCGAGTTCGGGCATATATTTAAAGTTCATACCATAAATTCCGGCGATAAAAGTAAGGGGAATAAATATGGTGGAAATGATTGTCAGAACTTTCATTACTTCGTTGGTTTTATTTCCAGTGCCAGTATAATAGAGTTCTATAAGTCCTGAAAGTAAGTCTCGGTAAATTTCAACACTATCAATTACTTGTATTGTGTGATCGTATAAGTCTCGAAAATAAATAAGATTTTTCTTTTTAATAAGTGGAGAGTCGGTTTTTTCGAACTGTAACACAAGCTCTCGAACGGGCCATACAGCATTTCGTAGCAACAAGTTTTCACGTTTGAGATAGTATATTCTGTTAAGAATGTTTTTGTTTGCTTTGGCAATAAGCTCTGTTTCGTGTTTTTCAACTTCTTCTCCAAGATTTTCTAGGAGGATAAAATAATTGTCAATAATAATGTCAAGTATTGCATAAAGTAAGTAATCTGAACCGAATGTTCTGATTTTTCCGATTGCGCTTTTAATTCTTTTTCGCAATGAGTCAAAAACATCACTGGTTTTTTCTTGAAATGAGATAAGATAATTACTTCCGGCTATAATACTTACCTGTTCAGAGTCAATGCTTTTATCTTCTTTATTGTAAATCAACATTTTTATTACAGCAAAAATGTGTTCATTGTAGAAATCCACTTTAGGCCTTTGATGAGTGTTTAATACATCTTCGAGCACAAGTTTATGGATGTTAAATTTTTCGCCAATATTTTTAATTAAATCAGTATTATGAACGCCGTTTAGATTTATCCAATGTATTTTGCCAGAATCGGGGATTGGATTTATTTCCTCGATAGAAATAATTGATTCTTCAAAATATTCATCCGAAGAATAGGCAATGTGCTCAATAGAAATGTCATGATTGCGATTTTTTCCATTAAAAATCAAGCTTCCTGGAGGTGAACCAATTTTTGCTTTATTGCGTTTTAAGTTTATCATTAGAATAATTTTTATTCAAAGATATAAAATTATCCTAATTTATTTCGGATGCTTGTAATTTACTCCACCACCAATTTCCCTACCGAAATTTTATCGTCGGTAATCAGTTTTACAAAGTAAAGACCTTTGGAGAGATGGAGATTGTAGCATAAAAGATTGAAAAAATCAAAAAAAGCTTTCATAATCGCAAAAATAACGTTATATTTGCGATTTAACTCGAACGATTATGATTAAACGATTATTGGAAAATAGTATCAGGTCTAGAATTAGTACGGGTAAAGCCATAATTATTATTGGAGCAAGACAAACCGGCAAAACAAGTTTGTTGAGAAAGATGTTTCAGACCAATGATGTTTTATGGTTAGATGCCGATGAACCAGATGTTAGGGAAATGTTTAATAATGTTACTTCATCAAGCCTTAAAGTATTATTTGCTGCATATAAAACAATTATTGTTGATGAGGCACAACGAATAGAAGATGTTGGACTAAAATTCAAATTAATTACTGATCATATAAAGGACAAGCAACTGATTGCAACAGGATCTTCTTCCTTTGATTTGATAAATAAAATTAACGAACCTCTAACTGGACGAAAATGGGAATACAGATTATTCCCTATTTCATTTGCTGAAATGGTTAACCATCATGGTTTGCTGGAAGAGAAAAGATTGCTTAATCACAGATTGCTTTATGGATACTATCCTGAAGTGGTCAACAATCCGGGAGGGGAAAAAGAAATACTTAAGCAATTGACAGATAGTTATCTATACAAGGATATTTTAATGTGGCAAAATATTAAGAAACCCGAAAAATTAGTTAAATTGCTACAAGCACTTGCGTTTCAGGTGGGCAATGAAGTGTCGTACAACGAGGTAGGAAAAACAGTCGGACTTGATAACGAAACAGTTGAAAAGTATATTCAACTTTTGGAAAAGTCGTATGTGATTTTCAGGATGGGTTCTTTTAGTAGAAATCTACGAAAAGAACTAAAAAAGAGCAACAAAATATATTTCTACGATAATGGAATTAGGAATTCTCTAATCGCAAACTTTAGTCCAGTAACATTAAGACAAGATATTGGATCGCTTTGGGAGAATTTTTTTGTCTCTGAACGAATAAAGCACACTCATTATAATCATATTTGGACAAATAACTATTTCTGGAGAACCCACGATCAGCAGGAAATTGATTACATAGAGGAGTCAAATGGTAAATTAATAGCATACGAGGTTAAGTGGAGTAAAAATCGTAAACCTTATTTATCAAAAACATTTAGTCAAGCATATCCAAATAATGAATTCCATGTTGTAAATTCAGAAAACATTGAGAATTTCATCATGTAATTTCTTTGAGATTATTCGGATTAATTCGCAATATTAACGCTAATTATACGATTAGTTGCAAATTTCCCCTAAATACTTTAGACACTCTAGGCACTTCTAGAAACTCCACCTTCCCCTCAAAAAAGCATAGGTCCCTTTACCGCCATCAACTAAAGGAATATTGCTGTGGAAAGTTTGCAAGTTGAAGTCTATCATAAAATTATCTGACATAGAGAAAGAAACCGATGGTCCGGCGAAGATAAAATTATTTTGCGGACTATACATACCCGACAGAGAAATATTGATTATAGGCGAAACCGGATAAGAAATTGCAGTAAACATAGCAAAACGCGAAAACCACAAATTTTTAGCACTCAGTTGCATGGCATATAAGTCTGTCAGACTAAAAACAGATTCTTTTGGAGCCGAGGTGTTAAATAAAAATTCGCATTGAACCATCAACGAATTCTTAAAAACATAATCGTAACCTACAGATGCTGAGATTGTTCCGATAGTGTCAGGAAAATTTGTGATATTATGAAAATAGCTTGCTTCACCTCTAAAACTGCCGTTAAAGAGATTACCTGTAAAACCAAATCCGGCAACATAATCTTCGGAGCGAAAAACTCCACCTATAAACTGAAAGTCGTAATTAAACTTGTTAAATACAAATAGTCCTGCAGCGGTAATGCTTGTGTCGTTGTTCAACGAAGCAGCCAGATCAATTCGTGAAGCATAATCAAGATTGTACTGGATTCGTATAGCATCACTGCCGGGCTTTTCCTCATAATCGAAATCGAAATATGAATAAGCATTAAAAATATCGTTAGAATTCCAGACAAAAGTCTGCCCCCAGTTTATGCGATGACGACCTGCTGTAATATTCCATTTTCCTTTTTGAATATCAACAAATGCCCTATCAATAGAAGTGTTGAAGAAGAAGGATTTGTTTTCGAGATAATTCCACGACAAATCAATAAATGCACTATTTTTATCAATCATTTTTGCGTAGAGATTTCCAATCCCCGGATAGTACATCAGACTTACCTGTTGACCAAAGAAAAAACGATTACGGAAACTAAGTTTTAATTCGAGCCATTCAGTAGGATAATACGACAAATCAAGGCGATTATGTATCAAATTATCGGTGATCCAATATTCAGAAATGTCACTAAATGAAGTTGTTTGCATATATTTTAGATATCCACCGACTTCGAATTTGGAGCTTGATTCTTGAGCAAATGCCGAAATCGCAAGACTTATTGATATTATTAAAAGGATTCTTTTTTTCTTCATGATTTTTCTACTACAATCGAAACACATTTGTGTCTTGTGTGATTAGCCTAAATTCACATTTCTTTTTTGTTCGAGTTCTTTAGCATTTTTACCTGTTACGATTTTTCTGCCAGATTTTTCTTCAATCTCTCGTCTTGTATTACCGGCAATTGTACCTCCTTGCTTTGCAATTTTTCGATTTTCATTAAATGTATTAGGCTTTTTTTCTTTCGATATTTCAGTTGTTGTTGCCTCTGCAAGCATATTAAGAACTAATTCGAGATTTGTCATATGGTCGCGAAGATTCTCTCTTTTCAAATCTTTTAAAACCTTATAATCTTTTGTGGACAGACCGCTCCATGCTTTTGTAATATCATCGGTTAGTATTGCAAACTCCTGTCCCTTTTGAACACCGCGCATTTCCCACTCGTCTGTCAGCTCTTTTCTTACTTCTATACTTTTTAAACGCTGATTAATCCAATCTTTGCTGTAGCCTTTTCGCAAATATGTCTCCATAAGTCGGTCAATACCTATTTCAGGATCTTCAATTTCATCTATTCGTTCACGACCGACCTGTGCTAACCATAGTTTAAAAGGCTCGGCTTTTTTCGAAGGAACAGATTGAATTAATCTGAAAATTTGCTCAGTATCAGCAACATCGGTTAGTCGCATCTTTCCGTCTTCGGCAATCATTTTCAACTGGTTACAATTTGTAACCGTTTGATTGCCTTCCTTAATTAGTCGGTTTTTCATTACCTTCCAGTAGTTCCTTGCAGCTTGAAAATTTGACTGATCTGTTAGAACTGCAATAATATCAATAATCGAAAAATACCATTTCCCTTGGTCTGCGTCCCAATGTGTGCGAACTTGTTTTTGTTCAAAAACTTTTATTGAATTTTCTTTTGTCATAGCAAATATGTTTGTTGTAAAGATACTAAAGGATGATTAAAGGTAAAAAATAATCGGACTTAATTTATTCATAATTGTCAAATCTTAACATCACTTTTTACCTTTCCATCATCAATTGTTATTATTCTACGAGCTTTGTCCACAACTCTTTGATCGTGGGTTGAAAAAATGAATGTGATGTTTTCTTTTTTATTCAGTTCCTGCATAATGTCCAAAAGGTTACTTGTGGAAACCGAATCGAGATTTGCTGTTGGTTCATCTGCAAGAATAAATTTTGGTTTTGATGCCAAAGCTCTTGCCACTGCCACACGTTGTTGTTCTCCCCCCGAAAGTTTTGCTGGTCGGTTGTTTATTCTTTCTTCTAGTCCAACGGCTTTGAGCATTTCAATTGCACGTTCTTCTCTTTCCTTTTTATTCTGATTCTGAAGCTGCATAATAAATTCTACATTCTCTTTTGCCGTTAAAACAGGAATCAGGTTATATGCCTGAAAAACAAAGCCAATATTTCGCAAACGAAAATCGATAACTTGCTTTGAGCTCAAACTACCAATATTAATTCCATCAATTATTACTTCTCCCTCTGTTGGCTTATCAAGTCCACCTATCAGATTTAAAAATGTTGTTTTTCCAGACCCCGAAGGTCCTACAATTGCTGTGAATTCTCCTTGGTCAAAGCTTAAATCTATTCCGTTTACTGCCTTTACCGGAACAACTGTCTCTGTGTAGATCTTGTGGAGGTTTTTGATTTCTATTATTTTCATAATGTTATTTTTAGTGCCTAGAGTACTTGGGTAGTAGGCAAAATTATACTTATTTTTCGTTTATGTATTGTTTTTGCAATATGCAATTTTTAACAAAGGTCTTGCAATAGCAATTGTATCTCCATACCTTATGCTCTATGTTCTTCATTTTAGCATTTATTATTATTTATTAATTTTAAACATTCCGTTTTCAACTTTTAATATTTCTTCTCATACATTTTTTTAATTACTACTTTTTATTTTTAAACTTTTAATTCCTTTTAAGTACTCTAGGCACTTTAGGCACTCTAAGTATTTTAGGCACTTCTTCTCATTCCGTTCTCAACACTTCGGCCGGATTCATTTTTATAGCCCTACGCATAGGGAAAATTGCCGAGAAAAATGCTGTAAATACAGTTAGCACAACAATTTGAACATAAAATCCCAGATTTAATGCAGGATATAAAACTGCATCATAACCAATAGACTCAAATCCTTCAGCATACATTGTTAAATCTATTCCTGTTCTGCCAAAATAAGATACTAATACCTGAGCAATTATAACTCCCATTATTGTGCCTGTAAAAGTCAGAAAAACCGTTTCCCAGACTATCATTTCCCTGATTTTTGCTTTATTCATTCCTATTGCCATCATCATTCCTAATTCTTTCTTGCGTTCAAGTATCGCCATAAGCATTGTATTAATTATACCGAATGCCAAAGCCATAAGAATAATTAAAAGAATATAGCCAGAATATTGAGCCATCATATCTGTCATCATGCCTAAATCGGGACTAATTTCTTTCCACTTACGCACACTGATATTGTTTCCGACCAATGCTTTAATCTCTGTTGCAGCTTCGGTAAGTTGTTCATTGTTTTTTAGTAATACTGCTATTTCTTGAGCTACATTTTCATCATATCCACAAATTTTGTTCAAATGGTCCATTTTAACGAAAACCTCCATTTCGTCATACATTTGATTTTTAGTGTTATATATCCCGCAAATCTTATAACTGTCACTGACAATATCACCATTTGCATCCTGAAATGTCAACACCAATTTGGATTTTATATCAAGTTTTAGTTTTTCTGCCATTCTTTGGCTTATAACAATCTCGTTTGATTTGTTTCCGGTGAAATAATTACCTTTAATAATTCTTGTATGAAGATCTGATACTTTCTTTTCTTCAGAAGGAATCACTCCATTTATAACTACGCCAGTAGCAGTTTCGGCCGAGCTGATCATTGCGGTAATTTTCAGTCTCCTTGAAACTCCTGAAACGTATTCACTCTGAGCAATTTTATTTACTACATCATCTGTATTGCTGATATAATACTCCTGTTCCTGATTATCAATGAATTTAGGATTATGCAATTGAATATGTGATATTTCTGTTTCAATTGCATTATCAACTCTCTGATCCATCATTCCTATCATTGCTGCGGTTGCAAATATTCCTCCGACCATACCTATGCAAACAGAAACCAAAATTACAAGACTTCTTGCTTTGTTTCTCCAGACATTTCTCCATGCTATTTTAACGATTTCCATAATATTTGATTTTTTACTTTCTCAAAGATTTAATTACATTCAACTTGCTAATTCCCCAGAGCGGATAAATAATTGCTATTAATGTCAGAATGATCACAACTAATGGTTGAGAAATGAAATAGTCAATCTGAAATGCGGCGGGCATAATTGGTTCAAATCCATAAGCTTCGTAAGTTTTTGCCATATCACCTGTAAATGTGATAGGATTAACGTTCAGATAGTACATCATCGGGATACTAAAAACTATTGATGCTATTATTCCCAAACTTGTGATATAAAGCATTTCAATTGCAACTAATATTACAATTTTTATTTTTTGCATACCTAAAGCGACCATAATCCCAAATTCCTTAATTCTTTCGGCTATCATCATAAGTGCTGTTCCAAAAATGCCAAATCCGATAATAATATAAAGTATAAATAAAAATATTTGTCCTCCTGCACGGTCAGATTCTACAAACTGTTTCATTTCCGGCATTTCTTCTTCCCAATGGAAAATCTCATAGCCTTCGGGAAGGTTTGCTCGCAGTTCTTCAGTCGTTTCTTTGAAAAGAGAATTATCGTTGAAACTTAATGACAGCCCTGTTACTCGTCCCTGTAAACTAAATAACTCCTGAGCACTTTCTAAATCAATATAAGCAAGTCCGGAATTTAACATTGGATTTGGCATTGAAATTAGTGCTACGATTTTGTACAAACCAACAGCACTCATTCCCTGATAACCTTGCCCTATAAGAGCTAACGAATCTCCTATTTCCGCACCGAGATACTCGGCGAGTTTTTCTGTAACAACAATTCCTCCATCATAAATATCATTTAATTGCCGGCAATAAGGCGTTTTTTTATCATAGGTTTTTCAAACTCAAGTTTAGGATCAATGCCTACAATTGCAACGCCTTTCGACTTATCAGCAAATGCTCCAAGGGCAAAACTCTCGATACGAGGTTGAATTTGTTTTATATTTTCGTTCGATTTCAGATAATCAATAATTTTCTGGTTGTAATCCAATGAGTTGGTTAGAGTTTTCTCTTCAGAAAATCCTTTTCCATGAACTTGTGCATATCCATAAAAATCTTCGACCGAAATTTTTATCATGTGTGCATAAGTCCCTTCTTGCAATCCTACCATCAAAATTGCAAAAAACAATGCAAAGAAAATCGAAGCCGCGGTTATCAGAGTCCGTTTCTTGTTCCTCCATATATTTCGCCATGCGAGTTTAAAGTAGTTCATAGTTTAAAGTGTCTAAAGTGCCTAAAGTGTCTAAAGTACTTTGGCTTATGTTAATACAATGTTTCATTCTTTCTTATTTTAAATTCTTTTCAATTTAAGTACTCTAGGCACTATAAGTACTTTAGGCATTCTAGGCACTATTTAATCTTCTTCATATTCTGTTGTGTAAAAAAACTCTCATCCAATTTGTAATCAAATATTATATTGTTCATTATCATAATAGTCTTGTTACCCTTTTTGTCTGATGGGATTGTTGTAAATTTTGAAGGTATCTTTTTCCCTCCCAACATTTTAACTTCTGAAGCAAATTCAGTTTTGATTAAATCATTGTCTTCATCATAATATTCCGATTTAAGAATAAATTCGTCATCCTTGCTTATTAGTAAAACAATCTTCCCCCAAACTACATTAGAATTTTCTTTCGGTAATAACTCGATTTTGTAACATTGATATGATTCATATTTCTCTTCCCCCAGCAACTTATGCGTATAATCATTAACTATAGAAGACTGATTTACCATATCATCATTAGTAAAATCACTTCCCATCCATGACTGCATCATCATAGAAGGTGGTAGTTTTATCATTCTGTTGATAGTAGGTTGCCAATTCCACATTTCTTTTTCACGTTTCATGTGAACTTGCCCCTTCTCTTTTGCAGGAGCAGTTATGTAAACCATCGAATAATCTGTTCCCAAAGACCATGCTTTCATCGAGATACTTCGTTCATAAGTGGGGCGTACAATTTTCATTGTCATTTCAGTGTAACTAGAGTTGCCGTTTGATTTCTCATTAGCTTTTCGAACGATTTCTTTTGCATCTTGTGCATGAATAAAAGTAGATACACAAAGCACAAATGCAGTGATGATAATTTTATTTTTCATGCTATTTTTTGGGTTTAATAAACATTTCTTTCAGTCTTTTTTTAAACTCATTTGTGATTTCTTCAGGTATATCATTTTCTGAAAAAACATACTGAACAGAAAACCCTTTGAACATTGATGAGAATATAAACATTTCAAGCTCCGGATTGTCAAAACGTTCTGCGAAATATTTATAAATAAGTTGCTGATTTTTCCCCATTTTTAGCAAAAATGCCTCTTCCATCAAAATTTCTGTTACGCCATGCTGCATTGAAACCTGATGATATAATTTCCACTGTTCTTTATTTGATTTAAGAAGATCAATTATTAATGTGAAAAAGTCTTCCATCTCTTGTGAAGTAATTTCATCGTCATGATCTGGATTCATTAAATTCATTATGGTCTCGCTGAATTCTGCCATTATCTCACGCAATAAAGCTTCCTTACTTTCAAAATAATTGTAAAGAAGTCCTTTCGATATCCATGCTTCTTTGGCAATTTTACTAATGGATGTCTCATGAAAACCATAGTTCGCAAACAGTTTTAATGCCGCGTTTATGATTTGTTGTTTCTTTTCAATTCTTATTTCCTCAAATTGTTTTTTCGTTTTTGGTGTCATAATAAATATTTTTGACTGAACGGTTGGTCAAAGTTAGATTATAATTTTTAATGCTCCAATTTTTTTTGTTATTTTTTGATAATAATATTTGAAGATGATAATTGCTAAAACATTTAATTATTTTATAATCTTAATAATCAGCCAATTACAAATTTATATTAAATGAGTTCTGATATTTGACAAGAATAATAATTTGTATATATTTGGACGAAATTTTAAAGTTAACTAACAAAATAAAAAGATTATGGAAAGAATTTTGGTTATCGGGTCATCAGGACAAATAGGTTCAGAATTGATACTCACATTAAGAAAAATCTATGGGAATAATAATGTTATAGGAACAGGTCGTAAAACAGTCCCTTCAAAAGAGGTTATGGAATCCGGACCTTTTGAGTTTTTTGATGCTGTTAACAAAAATGATTTGTACAATGCATGTAAAAAATATGATATCAGTATTATTGTTAATATGGCAGCCATACTTTCGGGGAATGGGGAAAAGAATCCAATGCTGGCATGGGATGTAAATATGAACGGTTTGCTCAACGTATTGGAAATAGCACGTGAAATGAAAATGAAACAGGTTTTGGTTCCAAGTTCAATTGCTGTATTTGGTCCAGGCACTCCACTTGACAGGGCTCCACAAGAAACAGTTTTAAAACCTACAACTATGTACGGACTGACAAAAGTCGCAGGCGAATTGTTAGGTGATTATTATGTAAAGAAATACGGACTTGATGTGAGAGGATTACGTTATCCGGGTATTATAAGTCACGAAACTCTTCCGGGTGGTGGAACTACTGACTATGCAGTTGCAATTTATTTCGAGGCTGTTAAAAATAAAAAATATGAATGTTTTGTAAAAGAAGATACTCGTCTGCCGATGATGTATATGCCTGATTGTATTAAAGCTACTATTGATTTAATGCAAGCTGATTTTTCAAAACTTAAACATCACTGTGATTTTAACGTAGGTGGGATGAGTTTTAGTGTAAAAGAAATAGCTGACTCTATAAAAAAGAGAATTCCGGAATTTAAAATCACTTATAATCCTGATTTCCGTCAGGCTATTGCAGACTCATGGCCTAATGATGTTGATGATGCTGCTGCAAGATTAGAGTGGGGATGGAAACCAAGTTATAATCTGGATGCAATGACTGACGATATGCTAAATGCAATTACCGAAAAACATAAAAAAGGAATTATTTAGTTATAGATTTTTTATAATGGGGTTGATAGGAATTATTTCTTATCAACCTTTTTTATGCTTTGGCCAGAACGGCTATGCTAAGTTTTAGTCCATCTACAGTCAGTAATACTTCTCCACAGGCTTCAATAGTAGAACCTGTTGTCAAAACATCGTCAACGAGTAAAACATGTTTATTTTCTATCAGCTCAGGATCAGTAATACTAAACTTTCCGGATACATTATTCCATCTTTCCTCTTTTGTCATTTTGGTTTGAGTAACGGTTTCCACATTTCTAATAAGACTCCCAACCAGTAGTGGTATTTTTGTTACAGAAGATATTCCTTGACCTATCATTTCGCTTTGATTATAGCCTCTTTGTTTAAGTCTGTTTGTGTGTAAAGGCACAGGAATGATGTAATCTATCCCAACAAAGTTTTTTGATTTTAACATTTCGGCACCTAGTTCTTTACCCAATAAAATGCCAATTTCAGGTTTATTTTTGTATTTTAGGCTATGTAAAAGTTTCCTGAAACGACTTCCTTTATGAAAAGTAAACAATGCAGTTGCTTTTTCAATTTTTATTCTGCCTGTAAATAACTGAATGATTGGATTTTCAGGATCAGAGCAATAATCTGTTCGAGGCAACTCAAATAAGCATTTGAAACATACCGGACCTTCATTTTTATATAATGCTGTACCACATGCCTCACAGGTATGAGGGAAAAACAAAAACCAAAAATCTTCAATATATTGAAATAGTCTTTTCAACTTAGTTTTTTTCAAAAGTAAAAAATTCATTTGATATTTTATGGAAACAAAAATTAAAATTCATCAACACCGCCGAATATAAATTTTAAAACATAAAACTATGAAAACAAAACTTTTTTTAATCGGAATAGCTCTCGCAATAACTACGATGAGCTTTGCTGCCGGATCAATTTCAGGAACTGTTGGTGATAACTCAACCGGAAATTCAATATCGGGAGCAGAAGTAAAGCTATACAATATGAGTATTATTGTCAGTACACTAAAAACAGATAATATCGGAGCTTTCGAATTTAAAGAATTGGACCCGGGAGTGTATAGTATCAGAGTGAATTATTCTGGCTATGTAGAATACTACGAAAAAAACATTATTCTTGCTGAAAATCAGCATCACAGAATGACTGTTTTTTTGGATTTGACCTTGCTTGCAGCAGAAGAAAAGGAAATGGTTGATTATAGTGTGAGTTATGTAAAAACTAAAGCTGATGGAGGCAGAGTACAGTCACCGAGTTGTGAAGGTAACTCAGGTTATGTTTATTCTTCTTATGATGTTGACGACTCTTATATAGAACACAATACTGAATCCTACGATTTTATTCAGGAAAATAACTTTAAAAAATCTATTGATGATCCATTGTCAACATTTTCAATAGACGTTGACAGAGCATCTTATGCTAATGTTCGCAGGTTTATTAATAGTTCTACGATGCCATATAAGGATGCAGTAAGAATTGAAGAAATGATAAATTATTTTGATTATGATTACGAAAATCCTAAAGGAGAGCACCCTTTTGCCACACATCTTGAATTGGGAGATTGCCCATGGAATTCAAAAAATAAATTATTAATGATTGGTATTCAGGGAGAGAGCATTGCAGAAGAAAGTATCCCTCCTTGCAATTTGGTTTTTTTAATTGATGTATCAGGTTCAATGGATTATGATAATAAGCTTCCTCTATTAAAAAAATCTTTCAGAATTTTGGTTGATAAACTTCGTCCAGAAGATAAGGTTTCGATAGTTGTTTATGCCGGAGCGGCAGGTTGTGTATTGCCTTCGACAAGTGGAAAAGATAAAAACAAGATACTTGCTGCTCTTGACAAACTGTCTGCAGGTGGTTCAACTGCCGGTGGTGAAGGAATAGAGTTGGCATATAAGATTGCAGTAGAAAATTTTATAGAAGATGGAAACAACAGGGTTATTCTTGCTTCTGACGGTGATTTTAATGTAGGAGCAAGTTCAGATGGTGAAATGGAAAGACTAATCGAATCAAAAAGAGATCAGGGGGTCTATTTAACGATTCTAGGTTTTGGAATGGGAAATTACAAAGATTCTAAGATGGAGAAATTGTCAAATAAAGGTAACGGCAATTATGCATACATTGATAATATAATGGAATCAAATAAGATTTTCGGACAAGAATTATGGGGTACATTATATACAATAGCTAAGGATGTTAAAATTCAGATTGAATTCAACCCCGGCAAGGTAAAAGAATACAGACTTATCGGATATGAAAACAGAATGTTAAATAAAGAGGACTTTAATGATGATAAAAAAGATGCCGGAGAAATTGGAAGCGGCCATACAGTTACTGCTATTTACGAATTAGTTATGGCGGATGGAGAATCAGGATCTTCAAATGTTGATCCTCTGAATTATCAGACATCTCAAATTGTTAATAGTGATGATATTATGACCTTGAAAATCAGATACAAAAAGCCGGGACAAGAAACAAGCCGCTTAATCTCTTCAAAAGTTACAGTCAAAGACCTTGTCAAGAAAGACAATTCAAGTAATTTCCTTTTAGCAGTTTCAGTCGCAGAATATGGAATGTTGTTAAGGGATTCTGAGTTTAAGGGTTCTGCTTCTTATGACCATGTTTTATTATGGGCAAAAAAGGCTAAAGGTGAAGATGAGTATGGTTACATCACTGAATTTATCAGCCTTGTTGAAAAAACCAAACTACTTGCAAAATTATAATACGAGTATTTTATTTCAATAAATCTGTTCGCTTCAATTTTATTCAGTCGGAAGAATTTTCTTCCGACTGTTTTATTTCTTGATCCGTTTTTTCTTGTCTTTTGGAACGGTATTACCGAATTTTTTATCATATTCGGCTAATTTTGCCTCAAGTTCATCAATTCTTTTATTTGACTCCTGGAGAGCAACAGTGAGTAAGGAAATATACTCATATAATTTTATTCCGTTTCCGCTTTCATCAACAATAATTTTTGGAGAATCCTCAGAAATAAGTCCAAAAGTCAAGGGCATTAATTCTTCTCCGGTTTTGTTTCCCAATGTATCTGTTATTTCGCGTACAGGATTGTAACTAACGACATTCAAGTTTAGGAAATCATTGTACAACTCTGCTCTTTTGTCAATCGTAAGAGGAGTAATGTTTGTCTTCCATTTTTTTGAAGATAAGCTTACAAAAGAATTGGCATATCCCCTCCAAAAGGCTCTGGTATCAGTGCCTAGAAAACCGTATAAATGAGTTGAGGGAACAATTGTCGGCTCTGATGTAGTTCCAATTCCATCATCATTAATTATAATTGTTTTATTTGCGTCATTCTCAGGTTTAAAAGTGAAAAACCCTTCAGAATCAATGACCAATCTTTGTTGCATGTAATCTGCAGAAGGTCGTGTGTAAAAAACAAGTCTGGATGCAGTATTATTATCTATTGCATTTTCACGTACACCTTCAATCATACAAATATCAGCAGCGAGAATAGAATTTTCCATTGCAGCAAAAATTATATTTCCTCCCTGATATTCTGCTAGTTCGGTGTCCATATTCCATAAGTACAACCATGGGTTATCTTTATACAAACTTATACCGCCTCCGCTATAGCCTGTTTCATTTTGCACTACCAGTCTTCCATTGTTTATCGTCAACTTTGCCCATGCATCCTCTCCACCAATGCTTATGTTGCCGGTGGATTTAATACGCATTCTCTCAGTATCAGATGTCCTGAAAATCAAATCCTGAGCATCTGTAGTTCCTATAAAGTTGTCAGTAGGATTTGTTTCGGCATTACCTTCAAGAAGCCATGCCTCAGGTTCTGTGTTAACATTTCCTATCAGTAACCATTTTGAATCCACATCACTCCAGTAATAATAGCCCGGAATTACATTGTTTGGTTCTGTTCCTGCTGTTGCAGTGTTGTAAATTAATAAACTATTGGCAGGATCGCTGATGGTCGTTACATCATTAGCATCGGCTAATGCAATCCTAGGCATAAGTACACCTTTATCTGTAGTGCGAATTTCCAATATTGATGAGGCGTCTGGAGTTATTGATGTTTCAGATATACCCACATTTTGACAAAATCCGCTATTAGTGTTAAAAACAAATAGTGTCAATAAAGATGCAATAAAAAATAAGTTTTTTCTTTCCATTATATTTATAGTTTAAAATGCTCAAGGCAAAAATAATTATTTTTATTATATGAAAATCAAATGAAGTTATTTTACCCGGAAATGAACACGAAAAATGTTTTTTTTGAGTTTCTCAAACCATTTTTTTGTTAATTTAAAAATTTAATATATTTGTAGTAAATTGTTAAATTTAAAACTATG
>ENA-UOWO01001569-UOWO01001569.1-activated-sludge-metagenome-genome-assembly--contig:-NODE-1569-length-30091-cov-17.473066_pt1 | contig 30091 bp, 26 predicted proteins | sample MGYA00238148_ERZ761564 | MGnify/ENA primary metagenome ERZ761564 (study PRJEB28885, sample SAMN05720194) | activated sludge metagenome | isolation source: Anaerobic digester | place: USA...
TGGGCACGTTTCGGATGAGGTGCGATGCGACAAATATCATGATTATATTTGGATGACGAAACGCATCATTCAATTTATATTAACTACCGGTCAAGGTTATTAGCAAGACCAGTAGTTAATATAAATCGATATGCTTTTATTGGAAGCGCTACCGAACGGGAATATTGTAAATTGTAGCTGTAAAATTCCAGCAGTTTTGAGACCAGAAATCTATCTCCAGCCTCGCAATGGATTCAACCTGCCTGTTTACATTGGTAAAACTGAAAACCCCTTCAATCGGATAATCTGCAACCAGGGCCTTTTCTATCCAGCTACCTGTACCGCTTACGTCCGCCAGTTTCATTTCCGAAACTCCAAATTCGAATCCGCCATTTGCATCTATTATCCTGGTACCATTCTTGTTTGCGTGCGTTACGTCATCTTTTCCGGAAGACAGGATATTTACTTTGCAGTCGATTTGCCTGCCATTCTGGTGACAGCGTACTACTTCGAATGTCAGGTTTTGAAACTTAAATTTTAAATCTGAATTATTTCCACCTGGTGAAACTATTTCAGAATTTTCCGTAGTCACGCCTTGGTCAGTATTTATTTGCGGTACCGGGGCGAGGCCGCCATCAAGTAATTCTCTAATATCGCGCGTTTTAGTGAAATCGCCCTTTGCACCGCCTATATTATCTTTTTTTGAGTCATTTCTGCTTACTTCAATGATTACGCGCAGATTATCTCCTTTATCTTCTATTGTTCCATAGATAATTACATCCACGCCTTTCAGTTTTTTACTGGAACCTTTGAATAATTCGTTGATAACTGCTCCGCCCGCAATCACCATATCCGCCTGTTTTTCTTCTTTGGTTTCCGTATCTGATTTATTGACGGCGTCGACGGTTTTTTTGCCAATGCCTTCCAGGTCAACGGGGTTCTTTGTTTTTATCTCCTTGCCATACAGCTCTTCACGAACCTTGTCGCGGTTGACAACGTCAAAATTTCCACCGCTAGTTGTAAGCCCGAGTGATAGTTCGTCGGCGATAAACTTACCTATTCTGGTATTTTGCTGACCTTGATACATGAAATCCGCAACGGCAATACGTTTAGCCTTTTTATTATTTAATTGATTTGTTAAAAATGTGCTAAGCCGTTCGATCTCTTTATCTGTCGTTTGCGAAAAGACCTGGTTGTTAAAAAAGCAGAGTGAAATAACGATCAGAATTAACTGTTTCATATAATAAATTTATTGTTTGGTGGTGATGTTTTTAAATTTTGCTATGAATGAAAAAGCCGCATATGAACTGCAATCCAGTTCAATACCTGAAAATATAGCCATATAGCTAGGGATATTGCCGAATCGGACACTTGCCGTAACCGGTACGTTTTCCTTTAAAGAAACATTTGCCTGAATAGAGCTTGACCTACCGCCTGCGCTCAGCCTTACAGGGTAGTAATTTTTACCATTTTTATCTATAAGTTGTGTCTCCTCTGCTTTTATGATAAAATTATCGTCTCTGTTCAAACTGATAATTTGAAAATCGCAATCCAGATAAGTACCGTTCAAATAACATTTTGACATAGTGATCTGGATGTTTTTGTGGGTAAAAACCGACCTGGATGCTGCCTCCGAAATCTTTTCATTCTTATTATCTGTGGCGTCAATTGCTTCGGCCGCTTTATCTCCCATCAACGCGTCAATGGTAGGTGTACGTGTAATATCTCCCTTTACAGTAATCTGGTTTATCTGTTTTTCCAAAATGATCACTTTTGCATATACTTTTACATAATTTCCAATAGTTAATAACCTGCCATAAATAACCGCTGTTACACCCTCTATGTGCCCCAGGTTTTGAACTGAGTTAGGGTCTAGCATACCACGATCGCCAAGCCCTGCTTCTTTTAGTAGATAACGAAGTTGGGACCGGTCGATGATGTTATATTTTTTTGCCTTTTCCGTTAAGGATGATGTAAATTCTTCCGAAATATAATTTCCAAGTTCAGATGTCTGCCCATCTTTATCTACAAACTCTGCAATGGCAATATTTTGGCCAGCCATTTGGTTCTCGACCCTCCTGACTAGAGAATCTGCTAATTGGTTTAATTCAAATGTGGTAATATCCTGACTGATTGCCAGGCTTGCCATTTGCATAAAGGCACAGATCAAGGTAAAAGTTCTCATAATTTATTTGCATTGTGATAAATGGATCTGGCTTAATCTTTCAGATTTCAACAGATTTTGTTCCAGAATTTTCAGTGATGCCGGTTCTGAAACACCTGCACCTTTACCGATAATTTGAATGTGGTCAAGTTGGCCTGTTCTAAGGCTCAATACAAATACGTCCACTTTTCCAGTGGAGGAATAAACAGCCATACCTTCTTCTTCACCTGATTGATAATCCACATCACATAAAATCTGGCAGATACAGTTCAGGTTTTCCGGTATGCCGATTGCGCGTAATTCTGCGGGTTCTATTTTTTTTATTCCCCCGTTGTATTTTTTTCTGAAATTCGTTAGTAAATAAGTATCGGAAAAGGAGATTTTGTTTTTGGTAAGATCAGATTTTATTTTTTCAATCACCGCGGGAAAATCATCATGGCCTCCATCTAAAAAAGCAACCTGCACATCTTGTGTGTCGTCTACATATTTAACCGGAGGGTTATCAACAATAGTTGGTGTTTCATGTGGATGGCCTTTTAATTCAGGATTGGGTTTAATAGGCTTAACTTCAGGTAGGACTGTAGGTAAATCAATGGAATCCCTAACGATGGTGGTCTTATCTCTGTCGGAAATTTTATTGATTAATTCTTTAACGCTATAAACGGTTATAGTGACTACTGTCGCTATTGTTCCCAGCCATAAAAAAATTCTGCTACGCCGGTTTTTAAGTGGATAAATATCCTTGTGATCAGGCAAATGATCTATTACTGATAAAATCGAGTTGTGGATGCGGTTACGCTCAATCAAACCCGCCTCTTGATTCACGATATTCAGGCGAATACGCCGTTCGTTTTCAACATATTGAGCAGAAATCTGTAGTATTTCATTGTGAATATGGAGATCATTTATAGAAATCTTACGGAGCTCGGTAATCACCTCTTCAATTCTACCTTCAGCAAGCTTATTGCGAAGTCTGGTTTTTATTACATGCATTTTTTGTTTATTAAAAATATAATTTTTTAAGAGTATAATTTAGTATTCCTGATTTATTACAAAATAGCCCCCGCTCATTCCACAGGAGGAATCTACGAGAGGTTGTTTCGTGTGATTCAGGTCATAGAATGGGTTTATCGGCTCTAATATAGGTGCCCAAAGTTCAAATAACCTAATCCATGCTTCAATATTTCTTTGAACATGCGATTGGCTTCATACATTTCAGATAATATTAAGTACACTTTATCTGTTGCGTCGGTTTTTATCTCACTTTCCTTCAGACTTCCGTCGCTCTTAACTCATGTATTCACTATCTTTCTTTTCATTTTTATAGTATTGGTCCCCAAAACCAGCAGCCACAAACAAATCCCGATTTCCCCAACAGATGCGGGCAAGCCGGCAATGTTGGAGAGTGCGCTGTCGGCATAGCCTTCAAACAACAATTTGCCGAAAAATTTTACGAGATATCCGAAACAACCCAGCATCAGGATAATACCCAGGATTTTTGGCAAAAAGCCTGATTTGTAGACCAGATACCCGAATGGAAACAGCCACAAACCCCAGAATATTTGCGATACGGAAAGGCCGTTGTTGTAGGAATCGAGGTAAAACATGACCTGAAATTGCAATTCCGAAGCATCCAACGTCTTTAGGTATGCTTCATTTCCGATCAGGGTCAGGATGGAAAACTTGTTGAGCATGTTTACAAAGGAAAGCGGGATGCTCACCAGCGCAAAAACTACCATCAGCAGCGCATAGGTTTTGTCCACCTCTTTTAACAACCTGTACAGTACAAGTGGCAGCACCATAAAAGTCAAAAAGGTGACGATGCCGCTCGCGATGCCCAGCCGGAACAGCATTTCGGAACGGATGATGTTTTCCACTGTCTGCGCCGGATTTCCCCAAACGATGATTTGGGAAGGAATATACATCAGGTTCAGGATGCCGCTGATGACGAGTATCAGGTAGAGCAGGCCGGCCAGCCGGGCGGTTTTGTTTCTGTTTGTCATTTCTATTGGGTGTTTCAGACAACCACTTTTTGCAAAGTGATACAGGTTTATCCGTAAGCGGGTGTGCCGCCAAATGGGAACGGGGAGAAAAATCGGGTTTTCACCAGTATAAGAGCACAATCTTCGACCGGCGACGCAGTCTGGAAGACTATGGGCGGAAAAACTGCCTGCTGAGATCCGCACCTGTTGCAACATGTTCATATATTCTGTGCCTATTGCACTTCAATTATGGCAACACCCAGGGTTTATGACAAGCGAAATCCCTTCTTAACAGACCCCGGTCTTTTGTAGGATTTTAAAGAATCGCCTTCTTGATATTCATGATTTCTTCGTTTTTGTCAATTTTTAATAGATACAGTGGTTGCCCATCTCCTGTTTTATCCGCCTCGAGGATTTTGGTAAATCCAATCTTATTCAATAAGATTTCACCCTCTATTGAATACCCTAATGCCAGTATTTGCATTTTCTTATTGATTTTAAACCGTGCTTCAATTTCCAGAATCACTTTACGTAGCAATAAAAAAGAAAATTTCTTATTTCTGAACTCTTGTTTGATAGCAGCCTCACTGATATAAACATATCCTGAGCTTCGGATTGGTAAATCTTCAGCGACAATATCCCGTTCTTTAGCAACACCTGATTTTAATTTGTCAAACAGGTCATATGACACATCCCAAAAACTTACACTCCCTACAATCATATTGCCAGTTTCAAGCGCAATAATACCTTGAGGTTGTTTCATCCACCAGGATTTTTGAATTTCAGTTGGGACACTGGAATCGCCGAAGCACTCCTGATAGATTTTATCAATTTTATAAAACTCCGATTCATTTGCCAATTTCCTACATACTATTTCTGTCTCTGGCACAGAAGGTGCAACATTAGCAAATAGGCTAAGTAGTTCTTCACAATATTGATCTTTACTTACATGAATGAATTTTCTGAAACCAGGGCTGCTCGCGAATATCTTTTTCATATAATTCAGCCATGGCTGCCTAATTTCAGGAGCCAATGAATCCTTTTCTACCAAGATAAACTCGAAAAAATCCGCCAATAACTCGGACACACTTAAAACTTTATTTAGATCTTGATCAGACGGGATTTTACCATCATGAAAATAAGGCCTTAAGTCACTGTTCTCAGCAAAAAACTTATAAAGTTCTGTATTTATTGAATAAATTGCTGTATGGTTACTTTGTTTTAAATTTGCATTAGTCTGCCTAATCTGGCGGTATACAAATACAAAACCTAAAAGCGAAATTATCGCACTTGCGATTGATCCGACTCCTTGTGCAATTTCTGTCCAGTCTGGTTGCATATTAAGATGTTTTAGTTGTAAATTTTATTCCGGTTCATATTGGATCGCACCACGTACGCCTTTTGGAATTGATCTGCCGCAATCACCACGTAGATGACCAGGAAAAGGATGAATAGCGTGAGCATAATCTGTCTTTACTCCGAAATGTGGACAATATTCGAATGAAGTTGCCACTTTCCGTTTGTTTTTTGATACAAATCCTGCACGTCCTCGTACGGTTCCGTGTGGTTTACAATAGCCAGATCGAGGGTTGTATTGAACACCAGGCGCTTGATCGTCGGAGTAGCGGCCAGGTCGTATTGTACGCCGATGCGGGTGTGGAGGTGGTTTCTGATGAAGTATCCGTTCCTGTAATTTTTGTCGTTTGCCAGCATACATGCGTAGAGCATGGCTTTTCTGGCAGGCCTGAGCAGTAAAAAAGTTACATTCGGCTGGCTTCCGAAAGAAGGCATAAAATTATCCAGCCGGTACGTTTGCAGGGGCTGTGTCGTCAATTTCTTTTCATAAAAATGCGACATCAGGTTATCCGATACAATCCGGTCGTACATTTTGTCATCGTTTATTTCGGCGCGGTAATCCTTTTTCCCGGTCCATTGGTTCACGAAACTGTCGAGTTCTGTTCTCGATGGCAAATTGAAATGACAGGTTTCAACATTTCCAAGGACGACTTCTACCATCGCGTATTTCGGAGCCTGTCCGGTATCTGTTTTTTCCAGATTAAAATCATTGAAAAACGTATAAGCCTCTGCCTCTACGGCGCCCAGTTTTCTGCGGGGGCTTTCTTGTGAAATGTCGGATTCCATTTTTTGCCACTCTTCGAAATATGCCCGTAAAAGCGGCTCCGATTTCTTTTTGAAGATGCGTGTGAGTTGTTTCCGACCCCAGAAATTGCTGATTTCTTCCCGGGTCATTCTCTCGCAAAATGTATCGGAGCCGTCCACCGGCGAACTGCCGAACTGCAACCGCTGGCCCGGCAATATCCAGATGTAGTTGTTGTAGGTACCACTTTCTCCCAGTTGGGTGATGCCGTCGCAGGAGTTGAATTTCAATTGGAACATGACCTGAAACCCGATCTCCAGGTTGCCATAATCGGCTTTGGTTTTATCAACGTAATATTGATACGTCAGGTCTTTGTTAATAACCAGAAGGATCTCCTTCGGCGTATTCATAACGCGCCAGTAACCGACCAGGGCGTCCTGAAGTCGTTCGGCAGAAAGTTCCTGACCATACGAATTCGAAGCGCCGCACAGGGAAAGGCAAAAAACAAATATTGCTGTCGGTATTTTGGAAGGATATACCTGCATGTTGTTCCGGATATTTGCCGCAAGTTTAGTACCTGTATATTAAAAACCACCAACATGACCAGGCTATTTTTGCTTATTACTTCAGCGCTTTGTATTTTCCAGTCCTGTATGTCCGTGAAAGATATGGATGCCTCCGAACCGCATTTCTCAACCATTTCACTTTCTGCACGTTTCCTGCGCATATGAAAAATCTCAACGAAATGACCGCCCTCATCACCGGGGGCAGCAAAGGAATCGGCTACGGCATCGCCGCCGGCCTGCTCAAAGAAGGCGTAAACGTCGCCATCACCAGTCGCCACCAGGATGCTGCCGACGCGGCGGTCCGCGAACTCTCCGGAACAGGTCCCGGCAAGATCATTGGTATCGCCGCCGACGTACGCTACCTGGCTGCGCTGCAAAATGCGGTAGCGAAAACGCTCGAAACATTCGGCCGCCTCGACGTGCTCGTGGCCAATGCGGGCGTCGGGCATTTTGCCGACATCCGCGAAATGACGCCGGAACAATGGCACGAAACCATCGATACCAACCTGACCGGTGTATTTTACAGTCTGAAAGCCTCTGTAGATGCGCTGATTGCCGCGCAGGGCTATTTTATCAGTATCGCCAGCCTGGCGGGTACCAACTTCTTCCCCACGGCTTCCGCCTATAATGCCAGCAAATTCGGACTGGTCGGTTTCACGCAGGCCGTTATGCTCGACCTCCGCGATGCCGGCGTGAAATGCTCTACCATCATGCCGGGTTCCGTGGCTTCACATTTCAATAACCATGAGCCGAATGAAGGCGACGCCTGGAAAATCCAGCCCGAAGACCTGGGCCAAATGGTGGTCGATCTGCTGCGTATGAACCCGCGTACGTTGCCGAGTAAAATCGAGGTGCGGCCAAGCCAGACCCCGAAGAAGTAACAAGGTGTTTGGTGTGTAGTGTTTGGTGTTTGGAAGGGTGTCCGTCCCTAAACACCAAACACCAAACACCAAAAACCAAACACCCTCTTACGCTTCTACGAGCGTCTTATCCTGATTAATACCACCACCTTCCGCGAGCGTGGCCTGAAACACATAGGTGATTCCGCTCAGGGTCACTTTATGCTTCAAGCCGGGCGGCACCATCAGCATGCCGTCCCGAACTTCCAGTGCCTGTATGCTGGGTGATGCCGAATCCCTGAATTCGATACGAATAGGGTAGGCGGACAGGAAAATTTCGAAAACGGATGCGTGGAAATGCCAGTCCTGCCTGGAACGCTCATCGGCAACGGAAAACTGAAATACGTCTTTCTCCGTCACGAAAGCGGGTTTGGTCAGTGTGCCTTCCTTTTCCTCAAATGCCCACCCGGGCTCAACCCAAGGGATCTCTTGTACGCCCTGCCGGGCAAACAGGCTACTGACTACCAGTTTCAACGGATGCCCGTTCAGATGTTTTAGGCAAGTTGTAATGTCTACGTTTTCAATGAGATATGGAATTTCATAGGAATGCCTAGGTTGCGACTTTCGTTTTCCGGGGTATAATACGAACATGAGCAGGCTTGCGGTCAAAAGCAGTAGCCAGCACGGCAGCAACGCTTTATTGCCTTCCGCTCCGGCGTAAAAAGTGATGCCTGCGAAGGCGGCGGAGATGCCTGCGATCAAACCTGAAAAGAAGGAAATCGGGCGTGTATTGTTTTTTTGTGACATATTTCAGCGCAAAATCAGGTAGCAAATTCATCCAGCCATTTGGCATTGCTCATTTGTTTCTTTATCCGGGTGATATCTCCGAAATAGGTTACCAGTTGATCGTTTTTTCGATTGTTGGTGAGGTCCGATTGAAACGCGTTGCCGCTTTCCACAATATAGGTGGCCATTTGTTTGCCAATGACGCTCATGATATCCATCTTTTTAATATCCGCCAAATCGATATCATTCAGGTGCTTAGCAGTAAGATTGTGCAGCCAAGGACTACCGTATTTTACAGGATTCAGTTCGTCCGTATTTGGTAATTTTTTCAAAGCGGCCGGATCCAGGGATATCTGAAACCGTCGGAAATCAACTGTGTTTTCCATCAGCGGGGACCGGAATGCGTCGGTTTGCATGGCACTTGCATCGTAACCGGTTTGCGACATAATCCAGTTCAGCCAAAATTTTAAAGGTACCCCATCCGGGTTTATCGTTTTTTCAGGTTGGATAAACTGGCGCGAAATGCCCGTTCCAAAACTAAACAATGTAATAAAAGGAATTTGGTAATCCGATAGGTTGGCATTTTTATCCGCACGGCTATATGAAACGGCTTCCATAAATGCAGCAAATGACGGGTTGTTGTAGGTAGTGGTGCCTCCATCCAGAAAACGCTCCAGCGGGTGAAAGTATGTGGGAGCACTCATGGTGGCCTTCATGACCGAACGAAGCAATGCATCATTGTAGGTGCCGTAATACGAACCGTCGTCCTGTTTGAAACAGGAGAAAAAAGTTTCCTCCCCGGCTGAAATATCGTGCGCCGTTATCATCAGATCGATTTCGTTTACGGTACAGGTTTTTTCCAGCGTTACATCCGTAATTATCTCTTTCAAAAAATGTCTGTAATTCCTTTTAGAGTATGCTGGCGGATTGACAAACTGCAATCCCAGGAGTTTCCTTTGAAAAACACTGGTTATTAATTTCGTGTACAATTCCTCGATTTCCGCTGCCGAATGTCCGGTTGCAATCAGCCCTGCAATGATTCCACCGGTGGATGTGCCGGCAACCATGTCAAATAACTCACAGCAGCGAATGCCAGCAATTTCTTCCAGTTTTTTTAACAATTGCAGGGTAAATATTCCTCTCATGCCGCCGCCATCCAGACTAAGTATGACGCGGTTACTGTGCGGTATATTTAATTTATCAAATGCCTGTTTTCTTGCAGGAGTGAGTTTTTCGCTGTTGGGTTTAGCCATTTTTAATAGTATTTTATTGCTCTTCTTAAATGTAGTTGTCCAAAATTATGAAGCTGCAATTTACAAAGCGATACATCATGACCTTCATATAAATCAATTATTAATCACAGTCCTATTTTATTATCACCCTTTCTCTCGTCTTTTCATTAACAATCAAAGTGTCGATGCGTTTTCCTTCCCTGTTTTCAGATAAAAACAGCGTCAGACTATCCCTGAAAAGAATGGTGTCGAAACAGTTGAAAGAATATTTTCGCTCGTCGTAAAGGTCTGTGTACTGATACACATACTTTCCAGTTTCCAGGCTCAGTTTTCCTGCCGCTCCGATGGTAGTGAGGTAAGCGAATTTGTTCACAATGTATGGAATACCCATACAGAATCCGGGGATTTCCGCGCTCCAGATTCTTCGCCTTGTATGGAGATTTATCTTCTCGACGCGGCTGGTCGCCCCTTCCTGGTCTGTCTCGGTATAAAAGACAAATAAAGTGTCTGAAAGAATGTGTAAAAACGCTTTTTCAACAGTCACCTCCGTCATAAGGTGAATGGTATCGGCAGGATTTTGCCCCCAATATATTTTCCCTTCCGGCGTAATCAGAAATGCTTTGTTGCCGACATTGGCAAGCAAAGTGTCCTCCAGAGGATGATCAGGATGTTTGAATCGGGCGCTTACAGGGAACTGTATGTTGTTCTCCGGGGTGTTCGTTTCCGGGTTGTTGCAACCGATCATAAAGTAAATTACAGGCAGGAAAATCAGGTATTTCATGTGACTCTTATTTAGCGTTATTTATATTACACCACTAATTCAAGAACGTTTTTCCAAACCTCGTCATTCACAGGAATACCTTCTTTTAAATTCCGGGTTCTGGTTTGCAAGGTTCGTTCTCCCGGATAATACGTTTTGCCTCCGGGCCGCATGGGTTCCACATCGTGGGTATAATCGATGATTTCGTTGAGGAGTTTTTCCTGAACATCCCGGTCGCGAAATAATTCCGGATAAATGCAGAGAAAGATCTGGGAAAGACCTGTTTCGGTTCCTTTTCGACCAATTTTACCGGTAGAGTCACCTGCCGACAACAAAGTGGCCAGCATATCCAGCACGATAGAAAAAGCGGCCCCTTTCCAGTATCCGATGGGCAGGCCGCGCTCTTTTACCAGGATTTTTTCGGGATCATCGGAAAGTTCGTCATTTTCGTCCCAGCCGCCCGGATAAGGCAGTTTTTCGCCCCGGCGTTTGTATTCGTCGATCTTTCCGAATGCAAATTGAGAAAGCGCCATATCCAGCACCACATGCCCGCCTGCCCGCGGAATGGACACCACAAACGGGTTGTTGCCGATCCGGCTGTCGCGGCCACCCCAGGGCGGCATATTGGGCTGCGTATTGGTGAAAAGGATGGAAATACAACCCGCATCCGCCGCCTGCCATCCGTACGTTCCGCCGCGCAGCCAGTGGTTGGTGTTGCGCAGGGCCACCAGCCCCATGCCGTGTTGTTTTGCCAGTTCTACAGCCCGCTCAGTGCACTTTACGGCATTGATGATGCCCGGACCCAGGTGTCCGTCCCAGCGTTCTATGCACCCCAATGTTTCGGCTTGTTCGGCCTGGGCATCTATTTGTACGACGCCTTTCTGCACGTATTTGATAAACAGCGGTACCCGGTTGATGCCGTGGGAATTGACGCCGCACAAGGTGTTTTCCGTAAATATCCCGGCCAGAAGTGCGGCTTTTTGAGGCGTGAATTGATATTGCAGGAAAAGTTTGCGGAGCACATCCTGCATTTGTTCGAAGGGAATTTGCATGTGGGTATGTGGTTAGGCTTCAGGCGTGTTTATACAAATGGTATCCAGTGAGGTACCTATGTTTGAAACTCAAAAATACCTCAAAGGCCGGAACAATCGCAAAATCAGTAATAAATACCAGGATCATGATAAGTTTTAAATACTTCGAACTAATCGCCTTTTTTATGCCGGCATATTTGATCAGGTCAAGCAGGGTTCGGCTTTTGAAATGGCGGTCAATATTTCCTTTGATAGTTTTTGGCTCTATCCCGAACACGCTCTAAACATATAGCGATATTCTTTCATGAAAGCGACTATGTCATCATGTCGCTCTGGCAAGTGCCCGACGCGCAAACCCAGGAATTGATGGCGGTATTTTACACCAACTCGCTTTCCCGAAAAATGCCGATTCCCGAGGCGTTCGGTGCGGCGCAAAAAGCCATGCGCGAAAAATACGAGCACCCGTTTTTCTGGGCGGGTTTTATTCTTTTGCGCTGATTGTTTCAGGTTTTTTGCAAAAAGAGGTTATGGATTTTCCAGTGATCGCACAAGAGGTTATCAAGCAGGAAAAACGGCGCAAACAATGCCCGCTTTTCAAACTGCTTCCTCCAATCGAAACGTATCCCAACATTTCAAATTGCGATCACCATGTCAAACAAGTTTTTAGCCACGATCATCATGTTTGGTGCCGGTATGGCATCCCTTTCCGCACAAGCCCCGGGCGCCTTGCATGCCGCACCAATGGAGCAAACAGCGCTGTCCGGCATCGTAGACGGTCTGACCCGTCATGGGCTCTTTGCGTTGTTAGGCGCCATCGTGCTGGCAGGCGCTATCTACATCGCTTATGTCTGTAAACACTGTAACGACCTGGGCACGAAACGAAACAATATCCACGGACGATCCGTGGCGCTCTTGCTGTTCGTAGCAGGCCTGAGCGCTTTCGGCAGCAGTTGCACCGCCGCGCAACGCACAAGAGCGGCAGACATTCGGGCCGAACAGGCTGCCGAAAACCGCAGATGCTCCATGAACCAGCACTACGACGATCTGGCCAATGCGGCGTTCAACAGCCGCGGACTTTACAATGGTAATTCCAATTTGTATGGTCCTTCTTTCTGCAAGTTTTGCGGGAAGCGGATTGCAAATGTGCACCATTAAATCATGGAACGGCCATTGGCACCTGGCATGAAAAGGTGCAACATCTTCTGAAATCATTTTTTACCAATCAAATATCTTAACAATGAGCAAAACATCATTTTTCACAAGCCTCACCCTTTGCCTCCTTTTGTTTGCCGCCTGTCAGCAAACGCCCGCACCTAAACCCGTCGCAGTGCAGGAAACACCCAAACTCGATCTGGCGGCAATAAAAGCCGAAATACAAGCCCTGGAAAACAACTGGGCCAAAGCTTCAGAGGCCAAGGATATGGCCACCATTGTCGCTTTTTATGCCGATGATGCCACTAGCATGACCAACAACAAACCCATGATCACAGGCAAAGCAGCCATCAAAGCGGAAATTGAAGCGGAGTTTGCCCAAAAAAAGGATACTTCCGCTGTTGTAGTCAATTATGAGACGCTGGACGTGTATGGCGACGAAAAGGTAGTAACGGAAGTGGGGAAAACAACAGTCAGGAACGCTACAGGGAAAGTGATTTACGCCGGAAAGTACATGGCCGTTTGGGAAAAACGCAACGGCAAATGGCTGGTCATCCGGGACATTTACAACGATGATACGAAGGAGAAATAAGAGATGCCCAATCTGACAACTTTTTAAAAGTTGTCAGATTTTCACCTTATCCTATTTATCTGTAAAGTACTTTTTTTTAAAAGCCGGCGGATTTTCCAGGGCTAATGGAAGAGGTGTACAACAATCAGCAACTGGGAACAAACCGAATGGATGCTATCAAATATCCGCTACTCATTTACCCCCAAGTTCTTCTGCCAGCCCGACAAGAAGCCCTTCCGGTCCGCGTATATAACAGAGCCGGTACGAGTTCTCGTACTGTACCACTTCTCCGACGAGCCGTGCGCCACGCTGGACAAGCCTGTCGAGCAGTTCGTCGATGTCCTTCACCGTGAACATGACACGCAGGTAACCCAGCGCATTTACAGGCGCGTTCCGGTGGTCGGCAATGACAGACGGGCTGATAAACCGCGAGAGTTCGAGCCTGCTGTGGCCATCGGGGGTGACCATCATGGCGATCTCGACATGCTGGTCTCCGAGTCCGGTGACGCGCCCGGCCCATTCTCCTTCGATCGTGGCTCGCCCTTCGAGTTTCAGGCCGATCTCGGTGAAAAAAGAAATGGCATCATCGAGGGATTCTACCACGATGCCCATATTGTCCATTCGGAGTAAGTTGTTTTGCGCCATGTCTCTTGTTCCTTTACTTACTTATTGAATAATACGAAGTACTGAATCAACATGGACATACCAATGAAAAGAATATTTTTAAAATCTTCTCTTTTGGATGAAAACTGCCTGAGTAAAGAGACGATGGCTGGTAAGTGGGCAAACATAGCCAGGTACAAACTGAAAGCCATTATTCTGCCTTTGGCGCCTTCTGACGGATGAAAACCACCATAGATAAAGATGATGGCGGAAATGGTGATGAACCAGGAGAAGTAAACCAGATTTTTATTTTGCATAACATTCATCCTCAACATGTTCTAAGGTTTCGCGGTCTACAAAAAGTATTTATGGATGGAAGTAGCAACACCGTCTTCCAGGTTGGAAAGCGTTACTTCATCGGCAATACTTTTTAGGGAGTCATTTCCATTGGAGACGGCGATGCCTAATCCGACTGCTTCCAGCATTTCAATATCGTTGTAATTATCACCAAACGCGATCACCTGCTCCAGTGGATATCCCATTTTCTCCGTAACCAGTTTTTTTATTGCAACGGCTTTCGAAACCAGTTTACTGGAAAGTTCTAAATAAGTAGGTTTTGAACGATAAATATTCAGTTTTTCACTGCACGTTTGAATGAGAAACATTTCCAGTTCGTGAATTTCTTCTTCAGGCCCCATACACATGATTTTATGCGGGCCCTGTACATCACTTTCCCAGGAGTCGAGCAAACTTTCAAAACCTGTGACAATCGGATGAACTTTGGTATTGTTTATTTCTCTGGCAGCCCACTCGTCCATTTTCTGGACATACCAGTCATCATGCAGGTATAAACTGATATGAATACTTGTATTTTTGGTTTGGTTATAGATAACCCGCGGAATTTCGAAAGGAATCGTGACGGATAAAAACAATTCCGGTTCCTGTTCATTTTCGCTGTAAAGCAACACGAGGCCACCATTGTAAGCAATGATGGGGTAGTGTTCAATGCCCAGACGCACCTGGAGATGCCGCATTGCTTTCGGCATTCTGGAGGAAACGAGTATAACAGGTACGTGCGCTTTTACCCTGTTTATTTCCAGCATTGTTTTTTCTGAAAGTTCCCGGTTTTTACCCAGGAGGGTGCCGTCTATATCTGTGCAGATAATGCTGTAATTCATGGATTTAAGTAGGTTTTTTTTGTGTTGGTAAGATTGGATTACTGGTGAAAGATCATCAAAAGTGCCCTTATATGTATTCACTTCAAGCACAGCGTAGCAACCATGGTTTCGACTTGCGGCAAAAGTACAGCAAGTCACAAGAGCGGTAATAAATAAACCCTCGGATTACTCATTACGTTGCATGAAGGCAGATCAGAAAGTTGTCCATTTTGGCAATCGACACAGGCACTTTCTTATCCGTATAAGTCAGGTGCAGTTGTCCGTTGCGGCCCGTGCGCTCGAACCGGTCGACATAGCTGAGATTGACCAGATAACTGTGATGCGTGCGGCAGAACAACGGAGCAGTTAGTTCTGCCTCGAATTCACCCAGACGGCGGGAAGAAGTGAATTTTTCAATCCGCTTGTTTTTCCAGATAACCAGGTCCGTAAAGCTACCGTCGGCCCGGCAATACATAATTTCTTCCGCGTATAATATGATGGTTCCTTTTCGGCTGTCCTGCAAGATAATCCTTTGCTGGCGGGCTGCTTGCAGAACGAAATCTTGCTTTTGTCTGAGTTTTTCCAGAGAAGTTTCTACGGCGTTCTTCAACTGAAATACGCTATAAGGTTTTATCAGATAAGACCAGGGCTGGACCGTATTGATGGCTTGAATGGCATATTGTGGGTACGCGGTGGTAAAAATGACGCCAAAAGAAACCGACCCGCATTTTTCCAGGAAATCGAAACCACTCCCCACCGGCGGCATTTCGATATCCAAAAAGACCAAATCCGGTTGAAGTTTCTCCACCATCTCCAGGGCCTCTCTGACCGACACGGCGGAGCCCACCACTTGTATCTGAGGGCAATATTCACTCAACATATTTTTGAGTGTATTAATAGCGCCCCGCTCATCATCGACGAGGAGAGCGGAGATCAGGCGATCCCGGGTTATTGTTTTTGGGCTTTCCATATACGGTCAGGATAATAGGTGAGAATAATCTGGGTGCCAGATTGTGCAGCGTCATGTTCCGCCAGGTCCTGTATTGTGAATCGCATATTGATGTCATACAAGGCATTCAGGGATTCTATTTTTTGTTGCAGCAAAAGCAACCCTTTGGAGGGTCGGTTGATGCCGGCCCTGCGTTTTTGTCGCTGCGTTTCCTGATATCCCAGGCCGTTATCCGTTAATTCACAACGAAGCTGGTTGTCGGTCCAGGAAAAATGCAAACGAAGCACAGAAGTACCTTCCGGTGCTATGCCGTGTATGGTTGCATTTTCTACCACCGGTTGCAGCAACATAGTGGGAATTAAAATATTTTTTGGAATTTGATCTTCTCCGCTGATCTCGTATAAAAAACGATCTTCAAAGCGTAACTGGTTAAGTTGCAGATACTCCCGCAGATAGGCTATCTCTTCTGTAAACGGCACAAAGGTTTCCGCAGAAAAGTGCATGGTCTGTCGCAAAATCTGCATGAAAAGTGCGATGTATTCGCTGGCCTTGAGCGGATCGGGAGGATGCAAAAATTGTTGAATAGCATTCACAGCGTTGCCGATAAAATGAGGATTTATCTGGGCCTGCAAAGTTTGCAACTTTAAGGTAGAAGCCATGGCGCGTATACGCTGATACGCTAACCGGTGCTGATAAATACGCCAGGCTCCGTATGCAATGATGATCCACAAAAAGACATACAGCCAAATGATTTCATACCACTGTGGCGGTTTTATGATTGTCCAGGTATCGGGAAACCGGCTCCATATGCCGGAACTGCTGATTGCGGTTATATGGATATTGTAACACCCCGATGGCAGATAAGCGCCTAATTGAAATGCACCGCCATCCACCCACGAACTATCTGCGGGCAAGGGTATGCGATGGCTTAATTGAGCGAGCAAATTGTCGAGCGTCCACCAGTAAAACGGCAGGAGGGGCTGATGCTGAACGATCAAAAAACGCAGATTGCCGCGGCTGGTATAATCCAGTCCCGCCAGGGTTAGTTCAACATCTGTGGCGTCCTTCGGTAACATTACTTCGTGTCGGCCACCCAGTGAATCCAGGAGGTGCAACGAAGTATTTCGGCCGGACAGCTGGTATTGAAGGTCGGTAGCATACGTCATGAATTGCCCATTCTGGCTGGGCGGACGCAGGATTAGCCGGGTAAGCCCGGAAACCGTACCAACCCAGAGGGTATCATTTCGTACAAGGACAGCATTTACGTCGTCGTCTGAAAGTCCATCGTGTGCATCATAATGCACCAGTTCATCATCTGCCGCCAGTCCGTATACGCCCCGATTGGTGGCCAACCACACCTTACCGGAAGGCTCGATAAAAAGAGATTGAATATTATCAATGAGATGCTCCAAACGTTTATTAATGATTTCAACTGCACTGACAGCGCCGGCATTTATGGTTGCGCGTATTAAACCATCTTTGGGCGTTGTCAGATAAAGTTGATTGGGGTGTAATTTTCCGATGCTTGTGATCTTTCCTTTCAGGGCAGGAAAATCTTCGCCCCAATTATGCTGGAAACTGTCGCGTTGGGAATACAAGCCATTGATATCACCTGCCCATATATTTCCCGTGGCATCCAGACCAATAGAAGTAAAGCGATGGGGTACAACTTTTTGATTGAGCCACGAATTTATCTGAATATAACCCAACTGTGTAGCAGAGGCGAACCATACTTTATCATGTTGAATAACTGCTGATTTCAGGCTGTATTTCCTGTTATTTCTGGTGAGCCGACTGTAATTCCGGTCGCAGAAATACAGATCGTCATCAGCCACTGCCCAAAAAGCGTCCGCTCCTACCGGTATAATCTGCCGAACCTGGTTGTATTGTTGTAAAGGGTTTAATGCCACCGTTCGAATCGTGTTGCCGTGCATAACATGGATATTGCCCAGATTGTCGCCCAACAATAACTTGCCGTCGTCACTCTGGGCCACAGAACGGATATTCAAAGAAGGGAATTTGCCCTTACCATAGATAACGGGAGCATAGCGCGGCAAGGCAAAAACACCTTCGTCTACGGTACAAAACCACAGTGTACCCTGGCTGTCTTCAAACATTCCCGTCACCTTTTTTCCCGGCAGAAAAACGACCGGATGGCTTAAATCATGAAGTTCGTTATCAAAACAGGTGGCGCCCGACGTCGTGGAGCATATCCAGAACCGTCCCGACCGGTCGGTAAATGCTTGTCCTGTAGGCCGATTGAGAGAGTCCAGTTTTTCGATATGGCCGTTTTTATAATCGAACAGGAATGTAACATCCGGGAAAACATATAAAATACGATTCCCGGATACAGCTGTGGAAAGTGTACCATACGGACCTCCTGTGCGATAAATGATCTCCATTTCCTGGGCAGGGCCAATGCGCATGATATCCATGGATGCAAAGGCCAGGAAATCGGAACCTACCTGTTGCAAACTGTATAGCATATCAGGTGGACGATAAAGTGTAACAACGTTTTGATTGACGTAATAAGCAGTCATAGCCGGTTGAATGTGCCACCGGCCACCTTTTCCATCTTCCCACATGCTATTAACACCGGTGATGAAATTCATTTTAGCCAAAATAGTGTCTTCAGCAGCTGTAATAATGCGGCCGTTTTCCAAATAGCACGGACTTTTCTGGAAACAGAATATCCACAACCTGCCTTTGCTGTCCTCTTTAACTTGTAAGACTTCCGGATCAGGAAGCCCATCCGGAACGCCATAGGTATGAAAGCGCAAACCGTCAAAACACGCCAGGCCTTTGTCGGTGCCAAACCATAACAATCCACGCCGGTCCTGGGTACAGGAATACACCAGATTGCCGGGCAGTCCATCCCGCACGGTATAATGCATATAGGCCGGTTCCTGTGCTGTCGCCATTTGTAACCAAAGACAACAGGCGCCCAAAAGACTTTTGTACATCTAAAAACATTTATTGCGAAAAGGTACAGTAGATAACATGAATCCGAACAGCCATTCAATAACTGTGACATTTAAACACATAACCTTGCAAGCACAAAACCTCGCCATACATGCGCTGCACGGTTATTCATTCATTCGACAGGGTTATGCATTGGTGCTTGCAAGCGGTAAAAGGGCAGCTGTTATTTGCAACATGATTGCCAATCAAATCATGTTTTACATCTATTTGCTTAACCATTCAAACGCTCTCTTTAATGAAAAATCTATTACTGTTGCTTTGCGCAATTTGCGCTATCACGATCACGCTGCCTGCCCAAACTGTTGACAGCCATTGCTGGAACTTCGAGGAATCCTGTTCAGATAAAGGGCATGCTTTTTCCTCCACGGTCAATTGTATTCCCAATGCTTCATCTGCCTATGGGACGGCTGATATCTACAGCACTCAGGTGCCGCCAGCCGTCGATGGTGGCTCCGGTTATGTGCACATGTACGCTCAATACTATGATGGATGTCAGGGCACGGATGGACAACAAGGCGAAGGTATATTCTTGAATTTCAACTTTCAGGTGGGCCATACTTATAAAATTAGTTTCCTGGCAAGAAAACAGGGAGTCCCTGAATTACGGGCTATTTTAGTGAATAATATGCCAAGTTCGGAAGGTGGCAGTATAGATAATGGATGTAATGATACCGATAAGGTACCCGCAGTGCCTCCAGGTTCTCTGAATGTTACGACACTCAGCGGTAACGCCCTACCTACTGCCAACTGGGGAGTATTTACACAAACTGTCACGCCGGGAAGTTCGTTTAATCAATTGTGGTTTAGGCCGAGAACTACTTTAGGTACTAATAATCATGTATTTCTCGACAATGTATGTATCCAGGAATGTCCTTCAGCGACTTTCGAATACGATCTTTGCAAAATAGAAAACCATGACATCCAGGTAACTGCCACAGCGCCTGCCGGCACCACGGGTGAATGGATTCTTTACAACGCCATTAAATGCAATGGCGGCACAGGAAACGACAATATATACGCCGATGCTTTAGCCTGGTCGAGTGAAGCCAATCCGGTATTTAATGTTCAGGTTAATACCGGTTGCTATGTGCTGCAGTATACCGTGGCATCTAGTGTACAAGGTTGTCCCGATATCGTTGTGCGCAAGTTGTTCGATTCTGCTTATGGTGGAAGTACCTGGGTAGGAGGCGCTTTTTTCATGAGAAGCAATTGTGCTTCGCCGATTTATACAGCCAGTTTTACCCCCAGATTTACTGGTTCGAATGCACAACATCACTGGGCCCTGTATAACGCAATTACCCATGAACTAATCCAAACCTATACCACTTCCGGAGCAAGCACGCTTAACATTGTTGTCAACTATGGTACGCCCTATTATATAGAGCATTGGGCGACCCTGTTCGGTACGCCATTGTGCTACAAGTCTGATGTATACTGGGCAACATTCGGCTGCGGCAGTATCAACGGGTTGGTAGAAAAAACAGGTAGTTATCCTCTTTCGGAAACGATAGCAGTACAGCCCACCGGTAAAAGGGCTCTGGCTGACCATTTCACGCCGAAAAACAGCCTGGTGTTTCCCAACCCGGCATCCACGGAGTCGGTGACGCTGCAAGTGAATGATTACGACAAGGCCTATAATGTGGCTGTGCGCGATATTCAAGGCCACCTCATCCAGGCATACAATGATGTAAACACCCCTGAAATGTCGATATCCAGTCAAGACCTAACGGCAGGTATTTATTTCATTCAGATCAGTTATGCAACCGGAGCGCATGAAACACTTAAACTGGTTATTGTAAAGTAGTAATGCACAGGAGTCATTTCTAAAAATACTTGTGGTACTTAAAGAGGCAAAACTTCCGTTCATTTCGCCCGCCACAGGCTCTGTAACGAAGTAAGGCCCGGATAGCAGTTTTTCTAAAGAAAACCGTTGTTCGGGCCTTACACGTTGTAAAGACTTCAAGCCATCATCGGCACTAGTTGCCCTCTATGCAAATTAGGAGACACTCTGACGACGCTGGGCTTGGGCAAAGTGGAAGGTGGGGAAGGGCTGACGAGGTGGAAAAAAATCCAACTATTCGTTTGCGTCTAGTGTTGATAAAACACCACACGCGGCGCTTGAGGTGTGAGTTAGCACCTGCCTAGGGGAAAAGAAGGATGGAACCATCCGGCAAGGCGGGAAAAGATCGTATGTCAAAATTTTTTAATCAACCCAAGCGTAACGATCATAGTACGCGGGCCTTCGTTGTAGAGGTTATACATGATGGATTGCTCTAAGCGCAGGTGTCGGCGCAGGCGGATTTCACTTTTCCAGGAAAAGAGCATACCCATTTCTATTTTGTTGGTATATTCATCTTCCCGGAACACCAGTTGCCCATCTTCGAACCGATAATCCACTGGGATAGTTTGACTGCGGTGTCGCATGGACAGACCTGTTCCCACGCGAAGGGTGGCCAATTTATTGGAACGAAAAAGGATATATCGACAAGTTCCATCCAATTGCCAAATGGAAATGTTTCGCTGGCGCACAATATCCTGCGGATTACGCAACTTGCTCCTGGACGATTGAATAAAATTCATGCGGCTGCCCAACTCCCATCTATGCTTATCTTTACTGATCTCCGCGAACAGCAACAAGCCATAATTATCCGGTCGAGCTGCATTTTGCGAGAATAAGTTAATGATGCCCGCGCCGAATGCGATACCATTGTTGTATTTTTTTTTCTGGGCGCATAAGTTCTGGCAAATCAATAGAAGGCCGATCAATAAAGAGCACTTGTACATATAACTGTTTTTTAATGCCGAAAAAATTTGTCAATATTATGGTATACCTCAATCCCTAGTAGATATGACGAATAAATCTTTTTTGTGGTTGCTTTGGGTGTGTATATTTACAATGCCGGCTGACAACTGCGGCGGCGCAGCGCTTGGGGAGGTGGAAAGAGTGGGAGAACCTGAATAGACGGAAAAGATTGAAGTTGTTGTTAGTTCTCTTTTTTCTTGAGTGCAGTTGCAACATGAAATTCAATGTAAACAAGTCCACAAACAATTACTGTTTCTACCAAAAAGTATACTATTCAATTGTTTTAAGAGAAGGGAAAATAAAAATTACAAGTCCCATTGTGATAATGCAATAAAGCAGGTTCGCAATACCAATTGCTCGACTAAAAGGTGGCCAATTGCCTTTTAACAAGAAAAAGCAAGTCGGTGAATACATGCAAAGACTTGCTGCAATGATGGAAAGCAGGTTTAACGTTGAACAGAATGGCCATGATATATCGCCGTAGTGCCTCCAACCTGCGGCAAAAGTACATTCAATTCCATTGCGCCAACCAGTCCTCGTCTGCTTCCTCTTTATCATGAGGGCTTTCTTCCTGAAATCCCGAACACGCCCTAAATATTTTGAATCGCCGTCCTTCTTCTTTCTTTTAATTTTTTAAAATGAGAAGGACTCAAACCCGTTATTTTTTTAAACTGCGCAGATAAATGCGCCGGACTGCTGTAATGTAGTTTAAATGCAATTTCGGATAAGGTATGTTCACCAAATATGATTAACTCTTTGATTCGTTCAATTTTTAAAGCAATAATAAACTGTTCTATCGTAGTCGCCTCTACTTCGGAGAAGAAATTGGACAAGTATGTGTAATTGTGATCAAGTTCCCTGCTGAGCAAAACGGAAAATTTTACATGCGGTTTATCATCCGATTTGTAAACATAATCAATCATTACTTTTCTAATTTTTTCAATTAAAACGCCCTGTTTCTTTTCTAATAACTCCAATCCTACTTTTTTGATTTTAATGTTCAGTTGATTTTTTTCGTCATCCGTAACGTCATTCCAGGTTTCTATTTCTCCCAGGTCCACTTTCACTATTGATATATGAAGTTCCTCTAATGATCTTGTTACAAAGGCTTTGCAGCTTTCGCAAGCCATGTTTTTCACGTAAATTTTCATGAATTGTTTTAGTATTAAAAAATAAGGTATGCATCGCTATCGCGATCTCAAGCACCCTCTGTTATTTGCGGGATTTGGGGCGTTCCGGGCATCTATTTCCCCGAAAGAATATTGTTGCCCGGAACGATATATGTCTTGCAAAAGGCAAGCCACCCAGCGGGCGCCCACAACTTATCAGTTGAATTGTACCTGCCAGTCCTCGTCTGCTTCCCCTTTATCATGCCACAATAGATCAGGGTTTTCTTCCTGGAATTTTGCCAATGCAGCATCCTCTTCGGCCTGCGACTGCTGAAGGAGCGCCAGTGATTGGGGCGAAGCGGAAACATACGCCGCCAGTTCATCTATCAGATGCATTTTTCCGGCTTCTTCGTCCTCGTTCCAGCATAACATTTGTCCGGGTTCACACCAGGGCCGCTGAACACAACCGGGACAGTAACCCGAGCAGCCGTCGATGTTCCAACCTCCGTCATCTATGTAAAAATGGTCGCTCAGTCTTTCGTACAGGTAAGTGTACAATATGCGTAGAGGCAACTCCTCCCGGAGACAGACGCCGATGCCGGCCTCCTCGATGGCGCTGACCAGTCGCAGGGCTTCGGTTTCTATTTCATCGTCGGGAATAACCGCAGGCGCCCGAAACGCCGCATAACTGCCGGGAAGCATGTACTTAAGTTCCTGGCTGAGAGGTTTACCCTCCAGCCATCGTACGAACCGAAGCCAGTCGCTCCAGGGCGATATACTGGAAAAAATGGGCGGGAATACGTAATCTCCCTTGACAACTTCCATGGCTTCCTGGCTGCCATAATGATCGTATTCGATGATAAATTCGGCCAGACTTTGAAGGCGGAGGTTTTCGAGATCGAGGTCGTGCGGCGTGAATTCCATCACTGCTTCGAGGTCGAGCCCGCGGTTGGAGAACAGGCGCCGGAGCGCAAGGTTTTTCTGGAGGGACAGGAGGTCCGGATTGATTTCCATAATGAAGGTGTTTGTGTTGATGCGTGAAATGGATTAAAGAAAGTGGAGAACAAATTTAGGTTGGTGTTGTGAATTGTGGAAGAGTGGGAGGAGAAATTTTATCTTATACATTTCAACTAACTCCAGCGCAGCGTCTCGGACATGCGGCATCGGCTGCCATTGTCAGGCACATTTTTATATTGATTCTTTTTGTTTCACTACTTTGTATAGCAATATTGTGTGGTAAGAATCTCCTCCGTTCTCATAGTTTACGCTAATCTGCAATTTCCCGTCAGTCTTGGGTGTATATTCTAACCTAAATTTTCCTTTCTCTTTATCAAAATATGTCCAGTTACCGTCGCCATCAATAGTTGCCACATTGAATCCTCTTGGAATGAAAAACTCAAACTTTTGTGGTTCATTTATCAAAAGGGTTTCATTTTTGGGTGCTGAATACATTTGAACAAAAGTTCCCAATTTGAAACATTGAGGGAACTTAGAGGTTGTTTTGGCAGATACACTTTTATAAGTCTCCTTTCCGCTAAATCCTATTTCAAAGTATGCTTCATCAATATTAGGAAATTTTTCATAAGTACTTAATGCAAGTAAAGGTTGTATGAAAGAATGTTTACTGTCTTGTGGAAAATGATTGAAAATGGCTTCAAATGGGTCAACATTGAACCAGTAACCATCAAACTCTTTTTTACTTTGAAGTCTTCCGTTTACGTTTATCCCATTTCCTTGCCCCCAGGTTGCGTCAAATATTCTCCAGTTTCCATCAATTTTTATAATATTCCATGCATGGTTGGTTTTCTTAAATTTCATTCCCGATGAATAACTATATCCTTTTGCATATCCAACTACCTTTTCTATTTCAAGACCCATACGTTGTCCAAGCGCAAGAAATAAATTGCTAAACCCTTCGCAAACTGCCTTTTTATTTGAAAGCACCCCTTCTGCACTATTATCGCCGTCGTTACCGGAATTATAAGAATCATCGTCGTAAACAATGTTTTCGGTAAGCCATACAAAAATTGCTCTTGCTTTGTCTAAATCAGATTTCTTACCCGCTTGTAAATAATTGGACAAAGATTCGAGACTTTCTTCTGCTACTTTCGGGCATTGCCTTGCGTATTTATCAATTCTTGCAAATGGGTTTTTGGGGGCAGGTTGTAATTCATAAGCAAGAGCATCAACGTTTTTGTCTTTTGTCTGATTTTTGTGTTTCGATGGTTTTATTTTTTCCTTTTCCCTGTCCGTCGGCTCAACTTCTTTTTTGGAAATTTTTGAAATGACTGTTGAGATGAATTCCTGATAATTATTCAACCTCAATCCATTGTAATAGCCCACACCAACTAATCCCAGGAAAATAAAAAATATAGCCCAAAGAAGTTTCTTTATATATTTTATCATACTTATTTTCATTTTTTATCGTGCCTAAATACTCGTTTATCGGAATTGCGGCAACCTGCATTACCGCTACAAAAAAACAGCCCTTCGCCCGCTTCCTCCCCGGAAACCAAACAAAGGGCTATCTCCCAAAAATCTTCAACATATCATCAAGCGGCAGTTTATCGCCACTAAAGTAACCCCTCTCCCCCAAAAATCCAAACCCACCCCAACCAATAGTCTTCGTTTAGCGGGTAGTTGCGGGTAGTGGTTTTTCCAAAAGAAAAACCACTACCCGCAACTACCCGCTAAACGAAGACTTCAAACCTTCGGCGCCAACAACTTATACATCACCGGCGTCACAATCCTCGACAACAGCGTCGAAGAAATCAAGCCCCCGATGAGTACATACGCCAGCGGCGAATACAACGGGTTTTCTTCCACGGCAATCGGCAGCAGGCCCCCGATGGCCGTCAGCGAAGTGAGCAGGATGGGCACGAAACGGATCTCGCCTGCTTCCTGAATGGCCTCGTCGAGCCCGCGCCCTTCCACGCGCAACTGATTGGTGAAATCAACGAGCAGAATCGAGTTTTTAACCTCGATACCCATGAGCGCGATCAGGCCGACTACTACAGTGAACGAGAACGGATAACCCGTTGCCATCAGGATCAGCACCGCGCCGATGATACCGAGCGGGATAACGGAGAGGACGATGATCGTGCTGCGGAAGGTTTTGAATTCCAGTACCAGCACCGCCAGCAGACCGAAAATGGTCACCAGAATGATCGTGCCGAGACCGCCGAAGGAGCGTTGAGCACTTTCCTCTTCACCGGCCACCACGTAGTGCACACCTTTCGGGAATTGTGTAGCCGCGAGTTTTTCCTTGATCTTGGCGTTCACTTCGGACGGGAAATAACCCGTTTTGACGGAAGCCGTTACGCCGGTGAAGCGATCCTTGTCGAAGTGCTGGATGAAATTGGGCGAAGGTTTGAATTCCACTTCCGCTACCTGGCTCAAAGGAATAGCCGTACCGAGTACGTTGTTGATGTACAGGTTTTTAAAGACGTCCATGTTGGTGAACACCGCCCGTTTGGGCAAAGTCACGCTCAGGTTGTATTCCTCGCCGTCCTCTTTGGCCGTAAAACTGCCCATATGCAGTCCGGCCACCGCCAGGCGTACCATGCGGTCGATATCGGCCACTTGAATACCCAGCGTAGCGGCCTTGTCCTTGTTGATGCGCACGAACAGGTCCGTTTTGATCGTGGAAATGGGGTTGTCCACGTAAATGGTGCCTTCCGTCGTGGCGATCATGTTTTCCACCTGAACGGCTACGTTGCGCAGCGTGTCGAGGTTGTCGCCGTACACGCGGATGGCAACGGGAGCGTCCACCGGCGGACCCTGTTCGAAATTCTGCACGTTGATGCGCACACCCGGTACGTCTTTGAATTTTTCGCGCAATTCGTCGATGAAGGCGATTTTCACTTTCGGCGGCGTTTTTTCCTGCAACTGCACGAACACCTGCCCGTAGTCGGGACTTTCCGTTTCGCGGATCACGTTGTAGTACACACGCGGATTGCCGCGGCCCACGTTGCTGGCGTACCAGGTCACTTGCGCTTTTCCGCCGGAATAAACCGAAACGGGCGCCACGGAATCGGGCAGCAGGTGATGGTTGCGGTATTCGGGCGCCACGTATTCATTCACCACGGAATCAACGAGTTGTACGAGGCGGTTGGTTTGCTCCAGACTTGAACCGGCCGCCGCTTCCACGTCGATATAAAGCATGGGGCGTTCGGAGGCCGGGAACAGGGCGAAACCCGCTTTGCCTGCCAGCGCCACCACGCCGAAGAAAATAAGGGCAGAAATGACTACGGTGGTTTTTGGCCATTCCAGGCCTTTTTGCAGCAGTTTGGCGTAAGTGCCGGAAATGAGCCATTTCAGTCCGCGCAGGAAAATATTGCCCCTCGGATCGTGGTGTTCTGCCAGTACGCGGCTGCCTAGGAAGGGCACGATGGTGAGCGATACGAACAACGACGCAATCACGGTGACCACCACCGCCATGGGCAGCGAACGAATGAAATCGCCCGAGGCTTCCGGTAAAAATACCAGCGGCAAAAAGGCCAGAATGAGTGTAGCGGTGCAGCCCAAAACGGCCAGGCCAATCTGTTTGGTGGCCAGAATCGCCGCCTCCTTTCGTTTATAACCGTCTCGTAACCAACGTTCTATGTTTTCCACGACCACAATGGAGTCGTCGACGAGAATGCCGAGCGCGATGATCAGACCCACAATACTCAACTGGTTCAGGGAATAGCCCATTTGATCCAGCGCGAACAAACCGATGGCGATACTCAGCGGGATCGAGATCATCACCACGAGGGCGGCGCGCCAGCCCAGCGGCAGCAGCGTGAGCAGCACCAGCAGGATAGCGATGCCGAAATCTTTGGCGAAACGGGTGAGGCGTTTGCTGACGGAATCGTTCTGGTCGAACACTTTCACGTAGTCCATGCTGGAAGGAACGCCGCTGCGCCATTCTTTCACCACGTTGTTCACCTGTTCGCCGACGACGAAAATGTTCTGCTCGTCTTTCATACGTGCGGTGATCCACACGCAACGGGTGCCGTTGATGCGCGCGAGGTGGCGCGGCTCTTCGTAGGCCCAGTCCACATCGGCCAAATCCTTGAGGTACAGTATTTTACCGTTGTTTCCGTTCACGACGGTGTTACGCACTTCGTCGAGGTTTTCGTAGTCGCCGCTGGTTTCCACAAAAAATTTCCGGTCGCCCGCATCGATGGCGCCGCCGGGAATCGACAGGTTTTCACTTTGCAAAGCGCCGAGTACGCGGCTCACGGGCAGACCTTCGGCGGCCATTTTGGGCAGGTTCAGACTGATGCGCACTTCACGTTTCGGGTAACCCCAGGTATCGGCGGCTTTGATGCCGGGCAATTTTTCCAGTTCCTCCTCCAGTTTTTCCGCTTCACGCCGCAGGTCGGCGTAAGAGGCATTTTCACTGACGAGGCTGCCTTGTAAAATGGCCACGTCGGAAGAAGAAAAGCGCTGGATGTTGATGCGGTAAATATCGGCAGGCAGGTCGGGGCGCAGGGCGTTCACCTCGCGCACCAGTTCTTCGTATTTTTTGTCGGTATCCTGCCCGTGTTTGAACTCGATGGTGAGCAGCATGAAGCCGTTGGAAGAAACCGAGCGCATGCGGTCGATGTTCTCCAGGCCACCCAGGCGGGTTTCGAGTTTGTCGGTGATCTTGTTCTCGATCTCGGCCGGACCGGCGCCGGGATATACGATGACGACGTTGTAGCCGGGCGGGGAAAATTTGGGATCTTCCGCCCGCGGCATGTTGAACAGCGAGCTCGCGCCCAGTGCCATAACGAAGCAGAAAATGATAAAGGTGAACTGGCTGTTCTTGACGGAAAATTCGGCGATTTTCATATCGATATGGTGGTGTTTTCCGGTTGTGGAAACACGGAGGAGTTTATTTATTTAACCACAAGGGATTTTATCTAAACCACAAAGGCACGAAGGACACGAAGGCGTAGAGTAGACATCTTTGTGTCCTTCGTGCCTTTGTGGTTTAGATAAATACTAGCGGTAAATCCCCCCCGCGTTTAAAACCGGGAATGAGGGTTCCTAGATTTTTTTCACTTTTTTCTTTTCCGTCAAATACGGTGCGCCGGCCGTCACGACCTCCTGCACCTGCTCCAGTCCGCCGGAAATAACGACCTGATTACCTTCCATAAATGCAATCTGGACGGGTACTTTACGAACGGACGTGCCGTCGGGTTGCAAAGCGAAAACGAATGCACTTTTGCCGTTTCCTTCCACGATGGACTCGATCGGCACAATGGTATAAGGTCTTGATTGTGAAGGCGTAATGTCGACTTGCGCGAACAACCCGGGCGCAAAACGTTTGCCCTGCGGCGTAATGCGTATTTCTACCGTATACAGTCCGCTCACCGGGTCGGCGGCGGGCGCCAGGTCGGTCACTTTACCCGGGAAATTGGTATTTTCATAAGCGTCCATCATCACTTTGGCCTGCATACCGAGGTTGAGGCGGGCCCAGTCGCGGTCGCTCACGTTGATCTTGATGACCCAGTCGTCCTTGCCCGTTTCGAAGAGCACAAATACGGGCGTGCCGGGACCGGTGATCTCGCCTTCGTTCATCAGTTTTTTGATGATTTTACCGCTGCGGGTAGCGCGGATTTCGGCGTATTGCTGGTTGAACTGGGCAATACGCGCCGTTTCTTTGGCGATATCGCGGCCCGTAGTTGCATTTTGCAGCAGTTCGAGTGTGGCGCTGCTGTCTTTGTACAGGCCGTCTACCCGGCCCAGGTCGCGCTCGGCTTTGGCGAGTCCCTGCTGCGCCTGCGCCACCTGCGCGTCGATCTCGGTTTTGTCGAGCACGGCGAGCAATTGTCCGGCGCGCACCACGTCGCCTTCATCCACGTAAATCTTGCGGATTACGCCGCCGATCTTGAACGACAGGCGCTGCTCGGCGGACGAACTCAAAATGCCGCTGGCATGAATCGGCAACGCGATGGTGCGCTGCTGCACGGTGGCAGTGTGAACGGGAATGTATTCTTCGTCAGCAAGTGCGGGAGCGTTGCTTTTGGCGGCGCTTTTTTCACCGCAACCGCCCAGCAGGCAGAACAGGCCGATGAGCGCGACGGTCACGAGGACCGGCATGGCAAATTTTTCGAGTGGAATAGAACGTTTCATATATGGAGTAATTCGTTTTTTTGTTGAGTTTCTAGGTTGAGAGGATATCAGAATGCGGGGGAATGAATATTCGGTTCGCGGCCTACGTTTACTAAACTTTTTCAGTTTAGTAACGTATCAGGTTGGCGACGTCTACGTTTACTAAACTGAAAAAGTTTAGTAAACATAGCATCAAAGTCCGGCAGCCTGACGCAGTGCGGCGTCTTTCAAAAGCACATCCG
>ENA-UOWO01001573-UOWO01001573.1-activated-sludge-metagenome-genome-assembly--contig:-NODE-1573-length-30067-cov-6.296948_pt1 | contig 30067 bp, 21 predicted proteins | sample MGYA00238148_ERZ761564 | MGnify/ENA primary metagenome ERZ761564 (study PRJEB28885, sample SAMN05720194) | activated sludge metagenome | isolation source: Anaerobic digester | place: USA...
GGAGGCAAAGATGGAACCCAGGAAGAGTTTTTTCATACCTTTAATGAACTTCAACAGGGAGATAGACAGATAGTTCTTTCTTCGGATAGACCACCTAAGGCTATACCAGCTATTGAGAAAAGATTAATTTCCAGATTTGAATCTGGAATGGTAGCTGACGTTGGTCGACCAGACATTGAAACCAAGGTTGCTATTTTAGAAAAAAAAGCTAAAGAAAAAAATTATATAATAGAGGAAGAAATTTTAAATTATATCGCTAATAGTATCCAAAACAATATTAGGGAATTAGAAGGAGCCTTAAATAAAATCATTGCTTATCATGAATTTCACAATCTTAGACCAACATTAAAAATAGTAAAAAATATTTTAAACGATCTAACCAATAATAATCAAATTAAACCTGTTTCCCCAAAAGATGTTTTAGAAATAGTAGCTCAATTTTATAATATCAGTCAAAAAGATTTAATTGGTGGAAAAAGAAAAAAAGAATTAGTAATCCCCAGACAAATTTCTATATATATAATGAGAGAAGAATTAAAAACGTCATATCCAAGTATTGGAGAAGAATTAGGAGGAAGGGATCACACCACGGCTATTCATGCTTACAACAAGATAAATAAAGAGAAAGAAGAAAATGAAAAAATAAATCAAGATATTCAATCCATTAAACAACTTTTATACGGATCATTCTAATTGTGTAAAAGATCTTAACAACAAAAATTTTTCTGTTAATAACAAGTTTATAAAAATAGTATTATAGTGTGTAAAACTTTTTATAAAATGTTTATAAAAAATAAAAAATTTTTTTTATCCCCAAAATAAAACAAAATAATACACCTTCTTAAACATAGATATAAACACAAAAAAACAACCTTTAACCCAACAAAAACAAACAAAAAACTAATTTTTAAAAACTTATCAACACCCCTTATTATTACTATTATTTAATATATATAAATATAACATAAAAATATGAAATTTATAACTCTAAAAGAAAATCTAAAACAAGGTCTCTCTATTGTAGCTCACTTAACTTCAAAAAATATAAATTTACCAATTCTTAATAATATTTTAATTAGAGCAAAAAAAGAAGGAATTGAATTAATAGCTACTAACTTAGAAATTAGTGTTAATCATTTTTTAAGAGGGAAAATAGAAAGTGAGGGGGAAATAACAGTTGATTCTAAAATAATAAATGAATATATTTCTTTATTACCAGAAGATAAAATAGAAATAGAAATGGAGAAAGATGAATTAAAAATTTCTTGTCAAAATTATAAAACAAAAATAAAAACTCAGGAGGCCAGTGATTTTCCGGTTTTACCAAAAACAACAGAAGAGAATTGTTACGAGCTAAACTTAAATGAGTTTAGGGACAGTTTATTAGAAGTTTCTTTTGCTGTCTCTTATAATGAAAATAGACCGGAATTATCTGGAGTACTTTTTTCTTTTCAAAATGATTTATTGACTTTAGTGGGAACGGACAGTTATCGTTTATCGGAAAAAATCATAAAGTTTAAAAGTAATAATATTATTGATGAGAAGAAAATTATAGTTCCTCTTAAAACTGTCCAGGAGTTAACAAGGGTTTTGGGTAATTTTAAGAGCGAAGATCAAATAAGCGATTCTCAAAATATTAAAATTTGTTTAACCGAGAATCAAATATTTTTTTCTTTTGGTTCAACTAATTTAGTTTCAAGAATAATAATTGGTAATTATCCTGATTATAAACAAATAATTCCAAAAAACGAAAAAACAAAAATTGAAATAAATAAATCTGTTTTTGTAAAAGCTATAAAAGCTGCTGGAATTTTTTCCAAAACAGGAATCAATGATATTTCTATTGCTTTCAAAAAGGGTGAAATAACAATATCTTCTAGTTCTAGCCAAACCGGGGAAAATAAAGTTTCTCTAGAAGCCGATGTTTTTGGGGAAGAGGATGAAATTTTTATTAACTTTAAATATTTATTAGACGGATTAAATAATATAAAATCAGAACAAATAATTTTAAAAATAATAGATAATAATTATCCCTGTATTATTATTCCTAGGGAGATAAATAATTTTTTATATTTGGTTATGCCGATCAAACAATAGAAAAATATATTTTCAATAATATTTAAAAAAGAGGTTAAACCTCTTTTTTAAGTTTAGTTTATATTTATTGTTATCTGGTTGCTCTTTTTTATTGATCCATTCCAATCATAAAAATCGGCATATAATTTGTATGTTCCTTTTTCTGGGGGAGACTGCCAATCAAAATTTATGGTTTTTTCTAATACTGGTTGAATTGTTTTGATAATAGAGGTTTCATTATTTTGTTTCTTTAGAACAAGCTCTATTTTAATTATTTGCTCGGGATTACTACTTACCATCTCTATAGGAAGCGGAAAATCTATCGGACTTATAGCTGATCCGCTAGTAGGGTATATTAAGTTTAAATTGGCTGGCAACCTGTTTGTATTAGTATCTAATAATAAATTAAATTCTATATTCTTTTCAGAACAATTCAAAACATCATCACATACTTTTATTTTTAAATTATAATAACCGTTATTAAGAAAAGAAATGTCCTTATTAAGATTAAATGGGTAAGCCGTTTTTCTATCCAACAGATTGTCATTTATATAATATTCTACTTTATATATTCCTCTTGGGGCAGTTGCTTCTAATTCAATATTTAATAGGGAATTATTAACTACTTGATTATTTTCTAAATTTTTTACCGAAAAAACTGGAGCATTTTCGGGGTCATAAATTCCTTCCGCTTGATTTATCATATCCGGATTATAATTAGGGTCTTGTTTTTTTGCCCACTCTAAGACCCTTTCTTCCCATATTTTAAATTGAGGATCATTTTCTGGATTTTCTGGAGCGCTCCCTAAAGGATCTTCTTTATTAACATAATAAAGTATAGAGTGATGTTCAACAAAGAATATTTCTTCAATATTTTCATCGTTTTCATTTTCTGTAGCAATAGCTCCTGTTTCTTTATTTATTTTTATAGTTTTGCCTATTTGTTCACCATCCAACATTGATTTATTTGTCTTTTCTATAATAGGCTCTTTAAATGACTCTACTGGAGTTCCTTCTAATGATTTTTTCATAAATTCATTCCAAATTGGAGCTGCAACCACACTACCATCAGCTCCCTTGCTCATTTCGGTATTATTATTATTTCCGACCCAAACACCAGCGACTAGAGATGGGGTATATCCAATAGTCCAAGCATCTTTGAAATTGTTGGTTGTTCCGGTTTTGGCTGCCGAGATTCTTCCTGATAAAACTAAATTATTATTTTCTCCAAAAATAAAACTTCTATTTGCATTGTTTGATAAAATTGAATTTATCATTCTGGCAACATTTGGGTCTAGGATATTTTTTTTTCTTTCTTGAAATTCTTCTAGAACTTTTCCATTATTATCTTCTATTTTTAATATTCCAGAAATGGGGCTTATTTCTCCCTCTCTAGCAAAAATGCTATAAGCATTAACATGTTCTAAGAGCTTTATTTCACCACCTCCTAATACTAAAGATAAACCGTATCTATCAGGATCATCAAGAGTGGTATAGCCTGCTTCTTTGGCCAAGGAAATTACATTATTTATTCCAGCTAAATAGATAGCTTTCACTGCAGGAACGTTTAAGGACCCAGCTAGGGCCTTTTTTATAGCGATTGGACCATATTCTTGGTTATTATAGTTTCTTGGTTCATATGCTTGTCCAGAGGCTGAAAAATTAGTGACAACATCATATAATATTGTTTCCGGGTTATAGCCACCTCTTGCAAAAAGAGTTGCATAAACCAAAGGTTTAAGAGAAGATCCTGGTTGACGAGGTCTAATGGCCACATTAACCTGTCCGTCGATGCTTTGATTAAAATAATCCTTAGAACCTACCATTGCCAAGACCTGTCCATTTTTAGGGTCAATAGCGACTAGAGCTGCGTTGTTAGCATTATATTTTAAAGCATTTTCTTCAACTCTATTTTTTATGGCCTCCTCGGCTATTTTCTGTTTCTCAATATCAATAGTTGAATATATCTTTAATCCGCCTTGTTCTAACATTTTTTCTCCGTATTTTTCAGATAAAATTTCTTTTAAATACATAACAAAATGTGGAGCAATAATATTTGTTTCCGGACCCTTAAAAGTTAATTCGTAATTTTTAGCATTATTTTTTTCTTCTTCACTTATATATCCTTGTTCTTCCATCAAATCAAGAATGTATTGTTGACGACCAATCAGAAGATCTTTATTTGGTCCATAAGGGGAGTAGCGACTAGGAGATTGGGGGAGGGCAGCCAATAAAGCACTTTCAGCTAGAGCTAAATTTTTAGCTGATTTTCCAAAGTATTTTTGGCTAGCAGCCTCAATTCCATAGGCATTTGATCCATAAGGAATCTCGTTTAAATACATTTGTAGAATTTCATCTTTTTCAAACTTTTTTTCGATTCTTTGAGCTATTAAAATTTCTTTAATTTTTCTGATATAGCTTTTTTCTGAGGATAATAAGGCATTTTTAACGAATTGTTGGGTTAAAGTTGATCCTCCAGCTCTTCTGTTATAAATAATGTTTGTTATTATTGTTCTGGCCATAGCCCAAACACTAAAACCTTTGTGTTTATAAAAGTTTTTATCTTCAATGGCTATGGTGGCTTGCTTGGCGTGACCTGGTATTTCATCCAAATTTATTAAAGTTCTTTTTTCTTCTCCATGAAATTCATATAAAATATTTTCTCCAGTTCGGTCATAAATAGTGGTGCTTTGAGCAATTTCTCTTTCAATTAATTGGTTAGGATTAGGAAGATCTCTTGATATTACAAGAATGAAGATTAATAAGATAATACCCAAAATTAACCCTAATACAAAAACCGTAGCGATTGTTTTTTTGTTAAAAATAAAAGATAAAATAGCTTGTTTTATAGAGCTTTTATTATTTCTTTTTATTTTTTTTAGGATTTTATTATTCTTTATACTTCTACTGGAGAATGTTTTTATCGGCTTGGGTCGATAATAACCTTGTTTTAATGGTCTTTTGTTAAAAGATGAACTCATATTTTTTTTATTATTATTATATATTTATTTTATCAAAAGGATGTTTTTTGCGCAAATACAGTTATTTCTTTAAGGTGGCTTTTTTTTCCTTTTTTTTGTATAATATATTTAAATAAATATATTATTATGTGGAAAAGATTTCTATTAGTTTTTATCTTCGTTTTTTTTCCTCTTTTTTGTTTAGCTTCTGAAGATCAGGCGTCTTCGGATAATATTTTTAATGCTAAGGTTATAGAAATATTAGAAGAAGTAGAGAAAGAGTCTTCTCAGGGAGAAAAAATAATTCAACAAAACTTAAAACTTCAGGGGTTGGAGGGGCCTTTTGAAAACACAGAATTTGTTTTTTATGGAATAGGAGACATTGAGTTGGTTGGAAATAAGGAATACTCGGTGGGGGAAAAAGTTTTGGTTATTGCCACCCAACAAGGATCTTCTGGGGATTATGTTTATTATATAACCGAAAAGAATCGCAGTGCCGGGCTTATTATTATTTTTGGCTTTTTTTTATTATTATTATTCTTGATTGGAAAATGGAAAGGCGTTCGTTCAATTTTATCTTTGGGATTAACCTTTTTTGTTATAGTTTTTTTTATGGTTCCACAGATTATGGGTGGGGCCAATCCCGTCTTTATAGTCTTGTTTAGTTCGTTGTTGATTCTCTTATTTGTGGTTTATTTGACGGAGGGCCTTCATCTGAGATCTCATTTGGCTGTTTTGTCTATTTTTATTAGTCTAGTTCTAGTTGTTGTTTTTTCGTCTTTTTTTATTTTTCTAACCAAGCTAACAGGAGTTTTTAGCGAAGACGTTTTTGCTTTAATTAATGTAGGACAACAAACTTTAAATTTAAAAGGTCTCCTCTTGGCGGGTATGATAATTGGAGCCCTGGGGGTCTTGGATGATGTGGTTATTTCTCAAATTGTTTCTGTTGAAAAAATTATTGAAGCTAACCCTTATCAAAGTTGGAGAGAGGTTTTTAAAAAAGCTCAGGCCATCGGAGTATCACATATTAGCTCTATGACCAACACTTTATTTTTAGCTTATGCTGGAGCCTCTCTTCCTTTATTAATTTTGTTTGTTAGCGATAATAGTCCGTTTAGTAGTATTGGTCAAATTATGAACAATGAGGCTGTTAGTACGGAAATAGTTAGGGCTTTGAGCGGAAGCTTGGGAATAATTTTAGCCGTTCCAATATCAACTTTCATTGCTTCTTGGGCATTTGTTTATAAAAATAATAATAAGTAAATAAATAAAATTTATGTCAAAAAATCCTTTAAAACTAAGTTTTAAAACTGAGTTTTTACCAATTTTTTTAGTAGCCCTGAGTTTTTCACTATCACTTTTTTTTATTAATAATTTTCCAGAGCAGGTTGCTGTTCATTGGAATATGGCAGGAGAACCAGACGGCTTTAGTAATAAATATTCAGCTGCCTTAATGATTCCAGCAATAACCCTGGGAATGTATTTATTGCTAACCTTCCTACCAATAATTGATCCAAAGAAAGATCGTTACAAAGAATTTTCTAAATTTTATAATTATTTTAAAAGTATTATAATTTTTTTCATGATCTTTATTTATGTTGTTTCGGGGTTTAACAATTTGGGCTACAGCTTGCCGATTGAAAAGATAACTCCAATTGCGGTGGGCTCGCTATTTGTTTTGATTGGTTTTTATATGAAAAAAATAAAAATGAATTGGTTTATGGGAGTTAAAAATCCTTGGACATTGTCATCAGAAAAGGTTTGGGATCAAACTCACAAATTTTCCGGAAAGATTTTTGTCATTTCTGGATTTTTGTTAGCCCTTACTGCCTTTGTAGAAAACAAATATAAGTTGCCAATTTTCATAGTGGCCTTATTTCTGATAATTTTTTCAGTTACTATTTATTCTTATTATATTTATGTTAAAGAGCTTAAAGGAAAAAAATAATTTTATAGAGATTACTAGTTTTGCTAATCCTAAAATAAAACTAATTAATAAATTTTTAAAGGACGGGTCTTTGAGACAGGAGTCTAAAATTATTTTAGTTGATGGAAAAAGAGAAATAGAAGAGGCTATTAAGGCTGGTTGGAAAATAAAAGAGTTTTTTTGTTCTTTAGAAATTATTAAAGAAGAAAAAGACATAGAGTTGGCGAATCTTTTTTCTAAAAACTCTAAAGTTAATTACCTATTATCTAAAAAAATATTTGATAAAATTTCTTATAAAAAAAATCCAGACGGATTTTTAGCTATTTTAGAATCTCGTTTTTTAAAATGGGAAGATTTGAAAATAAAAAAAAGCCCTTTGGTTTTAATTTTAGAGTCGGTAGAGAAACCTGGAAACTTGGGGGCGATAATTAGGACGGCCTATGCTGCTGGGGTTGACTTAATAATACTAAATGATCAAAAAACTGACCTTTATAGCCCCAATGTTGTTAGGGCTAGTACTGGTTTTATTTTTTCTATGCCAATTATTGTATCTTCGGCATTGGAGACAATTGAGTGGTGTAAAAAGAATAATATAAAAATTTTAGCAACCTCTCTAAAGGCCGATAAAAATCATTTTGAGATTGATTTTAGGAAGGGTACGGGAATTGTTTTTGGAACCGAAGCCTTTGGGCTTAGTAATTTATGGTTGAATGAAAAAATTGATCAAGTCAGCATTCCTATGATTTCTGGAGTCGATTCTTTAAATGTTTCTGTAAGTGTGGGGGTCATTGTTTATGAGGCAACCAGACAAAGAAAATATCTAAAAAAAATAAAATAAAAATAAAATATGGACTGGTTCTTTCTGGCAATTTTTTCTTATTTGTTATTAGCCATAGTAAATTTAGGTGATAAGTTTGTAGTTGATAAAATTTTAAAAGATAGTCGGGTTTATGCTTTTATGGTTGGTGTTTTAAGTGCTGTAATATTTATTATTGCTCTTTGGTTTTTATATTGGCCAGGTCTTTTTCTTTTTTTGGTAAATATGATCGCTGGAGCTTTATTTATTTTTGCTCTTTGGACTATGTATGAAGCCTTACGAGCAGGAGAAGCCTCTAGGGTTGTTGTGGTGATAGGTAGTGTTATTCCAGTTTTTACAATTATTTTATCCTTAATATTTTTTAAACAAAATTTTACAGCGAGTCAGTGGCTGGGAATCATTTTTCTTCTAGCTGGGATGGTTATAATGTCGCTGGTTGTTAGTAGGAAGAGAAAATGGTCTATTTTTATAAAGAGGACTTTGTCAGTTTTTTCTGGGGGGTACAGTAAGAAATGGATATTCTTTTCTATCTTGTCCGCCTTTATTTATTCTGTCTTTTTTATTGTTACTAAATATGCTTATAATCATCAGGAGTTTTTGAGCTCTTTTATCTGGATTAGGCTCGGTGGTTTATTAGTAGCTTTAATATTTCTAATAGATAAAGACAGTCGGAAATTAATTCTTAAAAATTTTAAGAAAAGCTCTTTGTTAAAAAGGGTTAATATAATAAAGAAAAAAGAGCCTAGTAAATTATTTATAATTTTTAATCAAGGTTTAGGCTCGATTGCTTTTTTGTTACAAAACTATGCCGTTTATTTAGGTCCGGTTGCTATAATCAATGCCTTACAGGGAGTTCAATATGCTTTCTTGTTAATTCTGGGAATATTTTTGACAATATTTTTTCCTAAGCTTTTAAAAGAAGATATTTCCAAAAAGACTTTAATAAAAAAAGTAGCAGCCATAATTTTAGTAGGGCTTGGTCTTTATTTTATAGCTAGATAATATGAATAAAAAGAGAAAAATTATTTTTTTAATTCTAGGGGCCATTTTTTTATTGGTTTTAATTTATATTTTTAAGATTGCTAAACACTATCCCAAAAATATCGTCTTAGAAAATGTTAATAATTTTTTTGGCGTAACTTATTCAAAAAAATATGCCAAAGAGTTAGGACTAGACTGGAAAGAGACCTATATAGCCATTTTAGATGAGCTTAATGTTAAAAAAATTAGAATACCAGTTTATTGGGATGAAATTGAAAAGGTTCCGGGAGAGTTTGATTTTTCTGATTATAATTATTTAATAGAGGAAGGAGAAAAAAGACAGGTGGAATTTATTTTAAATTTTGGTATGAGGGTGGCTCGTTGGCCAGAATGTCATTTTCCTCTTTGGTTGGATCCTTCTAACAAAGAATATTTGCAGGAAAGAACCAATATAATGATACAAGAGACTATTAATAATTTTAAGCCTTATGATTCCATTGTTTATTGGCAGCTAGAAAATGAACCCCTATTAGATTCTTTTGGAGTTTGCCCTAAAAGTGATTATGGTTTTTTACAGAAAGAGTTGGCTCTAACAAAAGGCTTAGATAACCGACCAATTATTATTTCAGCTACCGGAGAATTAAGTTTTTGGAATAAAGAAATTAAAATAGCTGATATTTTTGGGACCACTATGTATCGAGTTGTTTATAATAAGTTTTTAGGGTATATTAAATATCCCTACTCAAGTAAATTTTATAGTCGTAAAGCTAGATTAAACAATATTGGTCCAAGCGATGCCTTTATTATAGAACTTCAGGCTGAGCCTTGGGTTAATGAAAAAGAAATAGTTAGCTCTAGTAGCAAAAAATATTTAAAATCCTTTAATATAGATCAGTTTAGGGCTAATACTCAATTTGCTCTAGACACCGGCTTTGATAGGGCTTATCTTTGGGGGGTTGAGTGGTGGTATTTGCGCTATAAAAAGATGAATGATCCAGTCTATTGGGAATTTGCTAAAACATTATTTTAATTTTTATGATTTCTATTATTATACCAACATTAAATGAAGAAAAGTATTTGCCATTATTGTTAGATTCAATAAAGAAACAATCTTATCAAGACTATGAAATAATTGTTTCTGATGGCTGTTCTGATGACAAAACTTTGGAGGTGGCTAAGGCTTATGGTTGCAAAACTATTTTAGCTAAAAAAGACGAGAGACATCCTTCTATTCAAAGAAATAATGGAGCTAAAATTGCTCAGGGCGATATTTTATTATTTTTAGACGCTGATACTGCTTTGCCAAATAATAAATTTTTAGAGATAGCCATTAATGATTTTAAAAAGAGGGGAATGGGGGTGGCAGGTTTCTTTATGGACTTCCAGTCTAAAAAATTCTTTTATCGTTTCTATTATAGTGTATATAATAGCTTGGCTTTTTTAGCTCAATATATTAAGCCATTGGCGGTTGGAGCAGGGATAATTATCAAAAAAGATCTTCATAATTATATTGGTGGTTTTGATGAAAAAGTTTTTATTGGTGAAGATCAAATATATTGTGAGCAAGCAGCTAAAAAAGAAAAGTTTAGATTAATAAAAAATACAAAAATATTTTTTTCTATTAGAAGATTCGAAAAGGTTGGTCGCTGGAAGATGTTTGGTAATTTAGTTTACTCTGTTTTGTATGTTTTAATATTTGGACCAATTAGAAAAAAGATTATTAATTATGATTTTGGAGATTTTAAAAATTAGCTTTTCGTTCTTTTTTGGGTAATATGTTCTAATTTTTCTAAAGAACATGAAATAAATCAAAATAAATATATATAAATATATTAAAAAACGAGTGATTTTTCACTCGTTTTTTTGTGGGGTAAACAATAATATTGGAATAATAAAGCCTAATCCCAAGAAGATAGATAATATTATAGAAAATATTATTATTTTAGTTATAAAGAGGGCCCCCACAAAACCTAGAAATCCAATTGTTAGGCCGGTTTCTTTTTTGATAAATTTATTTAAAAATAATTTATAAAAAATATTTCCAATTGAAGAAATAATAAAACCGAGACCTAATCCGACACTAGCAATCGCTAAAATTTCCATTATTCTCATGACTCCTATTTTAAAATGAACTAATAGAAAAGCTTATCTTATTTTTTAATTATTTTCAAGACTTCAGCGGTTTTCTCTTCCATAATCTTTTTGTTAGTGGCCTCTAAATTTAATCTCATTTTATTTTCGGTATTTGAACCCCTAACGTTGAACCAGAAATCAAAAAACTCTACGGTTAGACCATCTAATTTATTTATTCTTCCGTTTTTATATTTTTTTTCTATTTCTTTAAAAATTTTTTCTTTGTCATCGACATTATTATTTATTTCTCCAGAGTGAAAATATTTTTTTAAGGGGGCAATTTGGTCAGAAATTTTTAGGTTGTTGGAAGAGAATTCTTCTAAGAGCTTTAGAATAACTATACAAGGAATTTCAAAACAACCAATTTCCATATTTAAAAAGAAATGTCCAGATGATTCTCCGGAAAAATATATATTTTCTTTTAACATTTGTTCTTTTATCAAAGAGTGCCCCACTCTCGTTTTTATTGGCTTTCCTCCGTTTTCTAAAATTAAATCTTCGGTTATTTTTCCAGGGCGCACGTCAAAGCCTATTTTAGATTTGGGTTTATCTTTTAAAAATAATTTAGCAAGCAATCCTCTAATAATAGATTGATCAATTAATTCTCCAGCATCGTCAATAAAAAATATTCTATCACCATCTCCGTCGGTAGTTATTCCTAGATCAGCTTTATTTTTTAAAACTTCATTTTTTATTTGTTTTAAATTTTCTTCTTTTAGGGGGTCAGCTTCATGTGCGGGAAAAGTTCCATCTAATTTAAAATTTATTTTTTTTAATTTAATTGGTAAATATTTGGCCAATTCTTTTAAATATAGACCACCAACAGCATTGGCTGGATCAGCAACGATGGTGAAGGGTTTTATTTTTTTTATTTTGCCAAACTTTAAGTCATATTTAATTTGATCCAAGAGAACATTTTTTTTCTTAATTATTTTTCCTTTTTTTGTTAATATTTTTAAATTATCTTCTAAAATTTTTTCTTTAAGAAAATTGATTCCAGTTTCTCCGCTAACAGGTATGGCCTTTTCTCTGGTTATTTTAAAGCCGTTCCACTCTTTGGGATTATGCGAAGCACTAACCATTATTCCTCCATCATATTTATATTTAGCTACTGCAAAATAGAAGGTGGGAGTTGAGGCTAATCCAATATCAATAACATTGGCGCCTGCGTCTAAAAGTCCTTTAATTAAATATTTTTTTAGAGCTGGAGACGACATTCTCATGTCGGCAGCGACCACAATATTTAATTTTTTATTTTTTTTATTTTTAAGATCCTGCCGTCGCAACTCTAAATAAGCTAGTCCCAATTTATAGGCAGTATTTTCATCTAGATCTTGTTTATAGATGCCCCTAATGTCATAGGCCTTGAAAATGGAAGGATTAGTTAACATATTTTTTGTTTTTAATTATATAGTAGACAGCCCCTAGACTTAAAGAAGAAAATAAAAGAGAAAAAATCCAACCGATGTAGGGGATGATAATCACTAACGAAACCAAGATTACTCCGGAAGATATTTTTAAAAAATCTGCTGTTTTTTCTCGGTGAAAATATTTAAAGATATAATCACCCAGGGCCATGGCGATAATTATTTTTCCTAAGTATAAGGTTAATCCCCAAAAAATCAATAGCATTATAGCCAAAGGAAGTCCTATTATTGTGATAGCCAATAAAATAACCGCTAGAGGAGTTAAAAATAATATAAGTAGCCCAGAAAGAGTTAATTTGTAATTTTCTTTTATAAAAATATTTTTCAACCCTGTTATTTTGTTTTTAAATAATATATTTATAATTAAAGCAATAATTAAAGAAGAAAAAATAGAAAAAAATATTTTATTGGTTTTTGATTTTGTTTTATTATTTTTGAAAGGATCGGTTTTGTGAATTTCTCCTGAAATCTTATCAGTTTTAATAATAGCGTCTTGACCACCTTTATAGTTTAGCCCTCCCATAATTTCAGCTGAATCTTCTATTTGTAGAATATTATAATATTTTTTTCTTTTTATTTGGTCTAGTGTTAAGTTAGAATCTTTTTCAATTGAGCCTCTAATTAAAATATTATTGGCCTCTCCGTGTAAATTTCCTTTTATTTTTCCGTTAAATTCAGAGCTTACAGCTAAGAACATTAAATCCTGCCCGACATTAGATTTTTCTTCAAAAATTAAATTTTCCCCTAATATATTTACATTCTTATTAATATTACCAGAGATGTCGGCCAAACTGGAAAGAGTTCTTAAATTACCGTCAACCTGACCATTTATTTTTAGGTTTTGAGAAATAGCAATAATATCTCCGGACACTTTTCCATTAACTTGAATATTTGTTCCAATTCCAATAACGTCTCCCAAAACTTCTCCCTCAATAGTAAGACTATTGGCGGCGAAATATAAATTCCCTTCGACAACTTCGTCTTTGGCTATATAGATGAAATCGCTAGATTTCATGACGTAAGCCCTGGAAACAAGAGGGAACAAAAGAAAAGTTAATAAAAATAATAGATAATAGCCCTTTTTCATAATTTTTGTTTTTTATTTTTTTAAGTTATAATAACCCAGTGGGATTATTAATTCATTTTTATTATATATCAAAAAAATGCGACAAGCAATATTAGAAATTATAAAAAATATTGATAGAATAAAATCCATAGAAGACCTAAGTGCTTTTAAAAGGGAATTGTCTAAAAAATATAATTTTTCTATTTTATTAAATTCTGATATTCTAAAGGATTATTTTTTGTTATTAAAAGAAAAAAAAATAACTGAAAAATGGCAAGAACAATATGAAGATTTATTTTTGTCTTTATTAAAGAAAAGAGCCATTAGAACTTTGTCGGGTATTGCTCCGGTAGCCGTTTTAACCAAACCCTATCCTTGCCCAGGAAAATGCGCTTATTGCCCTCAGAAACCAAATGTTCCAGTTAGCTATTTGCCTAATGAGCCAGCCGTTATGAGGGCTTTGAGATTAAATTTTAATCCCTACTTGCAAACGGCTTATCGACTAAGAGCCTTAGAAAATAATGGTCACGAACCCAATAAAATAGAATTAATTGTTATCGGTGGAACTTGGAGCTATCTTCCAACCAAATATAAATATTGGTATATATTAAACTGTTTCAAGGCCGCTAATGATTATCAAAAGATTAAAAAAAATATAAAAATAGAAAAAAGTGAGAAGCCGGTTAATTCTAAGAAGATTATTAAAAATAGTTATCAGCAATCTCTTAAGTTAGAAGAAATAAAAAAACTTTTGAAATATGAACAGAAGAAAAACGAAAAATCTCTTTATGGAATTATTGGCTTAACTCTCGAAACTCGGCCGGATTATTTAACCGAAAAGGAGTTATTAGAGATGAGGGATCTTGGCTGTACTCGAGTGGAGATTGGAGTTCAAGCTATTGACGACAAGATTTTAAAGCTTAATAGGAGGGGGCATGATGTTTCTGTCATCAGCCAAGCAACCAAAAAATTAAAACAATTTGGTTTTAAGGTTACTTATCATTTTATGCCAGCGCTTCCAGGGTCTAGTCCAAAGAAGGACATTGATATGTTTAAAAATCTTTATAGTGACTCAAGATTTCAGCCTGATCAAATTAAATTTTATCCAACCACGGTTGTTAAGAATAGTTTATTATATACTTGGTGGAAAAAAGGAAAATATAAACCTTATACTGATAAAGAATTAGAACATGTTATTATTGAGTGTAAAAAAATTGTTCCAGTTTATACTAGAATTATTAGATTGATTAGAGATATTCCTGGAGAGTCTATTGAGGCCGGAAATAAAATAACCAATTTAAGACAGGTTATTAAAGATAAGGGGATCTCTTGTAATTGCATTCGTTGTCGAGAGGCTAAAAATAAAGTAATTAGTGAAAAAAATATTAAATTAAATGTTTTACAATATTTGTCATCTGAGGGCGTGGAGTATTTTATTAGTTTTGATAGTTTAGACAATAAAATTTTATATGGTTTTTGCAGATTACGAATTGACTTTTCTAGCAAGGTTGCTCCGGCTATAATTAGAGAGCTTCATGTTTATGGACAATTAGTCCCCATTGGTGGAAAAACAAAGATTCAACATCGAGGATTGGGAAAAAGATTAATGGCTGAGGCTGAAAAAATTGCTAAAAAAAATAAAGTTGATAAAATTGCTGTTATTTCAGGTGTTGGTGTAAGAGGGTATTATAGAAAACTAGGATATAAATTAAGAGAGAGTTATATGTTAAAAACATTTTAAAATAATTATTAATGAACAAAAAATATCTTAAGAAAACAGGATTTACTTTGATAGAGCTATTAGTAGTAATTGCGATTATTGGAATTTTGGCTACCTTAGCGGTTGTTTCTTTGCAAAATGCTAGAGCTCAGGGGAGAGATGCCAAAAGAGTGGCTGATATTAAGCAGGTTCAAACTGCTTTAGAATTGTATTTTAATGATCAGGGATATTATCCAGCCTCTACTTCAGCTACCTCTTCAATCTCTTATGGGGCAAATATTTATATGGCAAATTTTCCTAAAGCGCCTACACCAGCAGATGGAGAATGTGGTTCGGAAAATAATCAATATATTTATTCAGAACAAGGAGTTGATAATGGTTCTTATTATCTTTCTTTTTGCTTGGGAAATAAAGTTGGATCATTAGACAAGGGAGATAAATGTGCCTTTCCTGGTGGTGTTTATAATTTTTCTTGTGCTGAAGATGAGGGTGAGGCTGATCTTACTAAGGGGAATATTTATCAAGGGGGAGTAATTTTTTATTTAGATTCTGATTGGGGATTAGTAATTGCCGAAGAAGATCAGGGCTCTGCCAAATTTAGTGATGTTGGTGGTCAGGCGGATACTAATTATTTTATTGGTTCAGGAGAAAATAATACTTTAGCAATTTTAGCTCAGCTAGGCCACACTACAAGTGCCGCTAAAGTTTGCAGTGATTTATCTTTGAGTGGTTACGATGATTGGTTTTTGCCAAGTAGAGATGAATTAATTGAGGCTTTTGAAGAAGTTAGCGAAGAAGCTAATATACATGGGGGTCATTGGAGTTCTAGCGAATACGATCTTTCTCCCTTGAGCGGAGCCATAGTGGTTGTGGGGAATATTTATAGCGCTTCTTATTATGATGATGCTAAAGGGATAACTAATCCAGTTAGATGTATCAGAAAATTTACTTTTTAAATTTTTGACACTAAGAGAAAATTAGCCTATTATTAAGGTATTAAACTTAATTATTTTATATGATTTTTAATAAAAATTTAGCAACCAGTGATACCGAATTATTTAATCTTATTGATAAAGAAACCGAACGACAAGAAAACGAAATTGAACTAATTGCTTCAGAGAATTATGCCTCTCCAGCAGTTTTAGAGGCCATGAGCTCATCACTTAATAATAAATATAGCGAAGGATATTCTGGTAAGAGATATTATGGAGGAAATAATATTATTGATGAAGTGGAGACATTGGCTATTAATCGGCTAAAAGAGCTTTTTCGGGCCGAGCATGCCAATGTTCAACCACTTTCTGGCTCTCCAGCCAATGCTGCAGTTTATATGGCTTTTTTAGAACCGGGTGATAAAGTTTTAGGTTTAAAGCTTGATCATGGAGGACATTTATCCCATGGACATCCTATTAATTTTTCTGGCAGGCTCTATAATTTTGTTCAATACGAATTAAATGAAGAAGGAATAATTGATATGGAAAAAGTAAGAGAAATTGCTTTGCAAGAAAGGCCAAAAATGATTGTCGCCGGATTTAGCGCTTATTCTAGAAATTTGAATTGGAAAAAATTTAAAGAAATTGCCGATGAGGTCGGAGCTTATACTTTTGCTGACATTGCTCATATTGCTGGTCTTATCGCTGGTGGAGTTTTAGAAAATCCGGTTCCTTATTTTGATGTTGTTTCTAGCACTACTCATAAAACTTTAAGAGGTCCACGTGGTGCTTTTATTTTATGTAAAGAAAAATTTGCTAAACAAGTTGATAGGGCTGTTTTTCCTGGAATGCAGGGAGGTCCTCATGAACATATTATCGCTGCCAAGGCAGTAGCCTTTAAAGAGGCTCTAGAACCCGAATTTAAAAATTATTGTCAGCAAGTTATAAAAAACTCTCAAAAAATGGCTGAAAGATTTTTGAGTTTAGATTACCAAATTGTTTCTGGAGGAACAGATAATCACCTAATGGTTTTGGATTTAAGAAACAAAAATATTTCAGGGCTAGAAGCCGAAAAAATTTTAGAAAACATTGGTATATCAGTTTCTCGCTCTACCATCCCTAATGACCCAGCGCCACCCATGAAGCCTTCGGGTATTAGAATCGGAACACCAGCCATTACCACTAGAGGATTTCGAGAAGAAGAGGTGGTTAAAATAGTTGAAATAATCGATTTAGCTTTTAAAAACAAAGATCAGGAAAAATTTTTAGATAATTTAAGACTGGAAGTTAAAAGTTTATGTAAAAAATTTCCTATTTATAAATAACGATTTTAAAAAATGAAAATAATTGACGGAAAAAAAATATCTGAAAAAATAAAGGATGAATTAGCCAAAAATGTTTTTGATCAAGTAAAGAAAGGTCTTCGTCATCCCAATGTGGCTGTTATTTTAGTAGGGCAAAGAGAAGATTCTAAGCTCTATGTTTCTTTAAAGGAAAAATCTGCCAAAGAAGTTGGAATTGATTCTAGTCTTTATTTGATTGATGAGAACGAAGATGAAAAAAATATTATTGAGACCATTCAATTCTTAAATCAAGATGAAAATATTGATGGAATTTTAATTCAGTTACCACTTCCTAAAAAATTTAATACTAATAAAATTTTGCAAACCATTTCTCCAAACAAAGATATTGATGGTTTTAGTATTAGTAAAGATAAAATATTTTTTTCTCCTGTTATGATGGCAATTAAATATAGCCTTGAAGCAACCATAGAAAATTTAAAAGATAAGAAAGCTTTTTTATTTTTTAATTCAGATATTTTTAAAACAGAAGTTCAAGATTTTTTAAAAAAAGAGAGCATCTCCTTGTCGGCTATTTCTAGTCAAGAATTTAATGAAATCAAAAAAGACAAAAAAAGATTAGAGGATCTAAAGAAAAAAATAAAGGATTGTAAAATATTAATTAGTGCCGTTGGCAACCCAGGGTTTATTGATGGAGATTTTTTGGCGGAAGATATGATTATTATTGATATTGGTATAACCAAATTAAATAAGCAGGTTTTAGGGGATATTAAATATTCTGATACTGAAAATATATCTGGATATATTACTCCAGTGCCGGGAGGTATTGGTCCAATTACCGTGGCTTGTTTATTAGAAAATGTTTTTAAAGCCTTTAAATATGGAAAATAATAGTTTAGATATAAAAGAAATAAAGGAATTATTAAAAAAGTATTATGGCTTTTCTGATTTTCGTTTAGGACAAGAAAAGGCTATTATAAATATTTTAAATAAAAAAGACTCGGTTGTTATTATGCCTACTGGTGGAGGCAAATCTTTAATTTTTCAGCTACCTTCTCTGGTTTTGGATGGAGTTACTATAGTTGTTTCTCCCTTAATTGCCTTAATGAAAGATCAAGTTGACTCCTTAACTAAATTAGGTATTCCAGTAACCTTTATTAATTCTTCTATTTCTTTGTCCGAGACTAATGAGAGACTAGAACAACTAAAAAATGGTTTTTATAAAATAGTTTATGTAGCCCCAGAAAGATTTTATAATCAGGCCTTCATTGAAGCTTTGAGTAATATAAAAATTTCTTTATTTGCCATTGATGAAGCTCACTGTATTAGTCAGTGGGGACATGATTTTCGCCCTAGCTATCTAAGATTAAAAAGTGTTATTGATTTCTTAAAAAATCCGCCCGTGGTAGCACTAACTGCCACTGCTACTATTGATGTTAGAAATGATATAGTTAAACAATTAAATCTAAAAAATCCTGATATAATTGTAACTGGATTTGCTAGGGAAAATATTCAGTTTGGGGTAATTCAAACTTCAACTAATCGTAAAATAGAATTTATTTTAGAGGCTATTTTGGGTTCTCCCGAAGGATCAGGAATAGTTTATGTTGGTACTAGGGCCAAGGCCGATGAGATTTTAGAAAAATTATTAGAGAATGGGATTGAGGCAGTGGCCTATCATGCTGGTATGGATTCTGATAGTCGAGAATGGGTTCAAAATAATTTTATGACCGGCAAGGCTAGAGTTGTTGTAGCCACTAACGCCTTTGGTATGGGAATAAATAAGAAAGATATTCGTTTTGTTATTCATAATGATTTACCAGGAACGATAGAGGCCTATTATCAGGAGGCTGGCAGAGCTGGTCGAGACGGTTTGCCAAGTTTTTGCTTGCTTTTGTATTCTCCTAGTGATAGATATTTGAGAGAATTTTTTATAAAGGGAGATAATCCTGAGCCAGAATTAATTATTAAAATTTATGAAAAGCTTTTAGAAAAAGAAGACTCTCTGGAAAATAATTTTAATAAAACAATTTTAATAACCTATTCAGAACTAGCCAAGGATTTGTCCGAAAATGTTCCCGAGATGGCCATTGGAACAGCTTTAAAAATATTGGAAAAGGAGGGTTATCTTTCTCGTCCCAGCGAAAAAAGTGGTAATGCCTTTTTAAAGTTTGAGGTTGATTTTAATACTCTATTATCAGCTCTGAGTTCTAGGGCCAAGGTTCAGATAGAAGCTTTAAATAAAATTTATGATTATTATAAAGAAAAACTAAACGAGGGGGTCGATGTTAATTTGGAAGAATTATCTTCTTTTATTAATGTGAAGAAGGATTCTATTTTGAGATTAATAAAAAAATTATTAGCTAAGGATTTAATTGAATATCGCCCTCCATTTCGAGGAACAGAAATTAGGATATTAAAGAGAGTAGAGTCAGAAAAACTAAACCTAGATTTTAAATCTTTATCAGAAAAATTGAAGAATGCTAAAAAGAGATTGGATGAAATGGAAAATTATACTTATTTTTCTGGTTGTCGACAGGCTTATATTTTGCGATACTTTGGCGAGGAAAATGTTAAGAATTGTGGCAAATGCGATCAATGTCTTAGGGGGCTTTCGGGCAAAGAAGAAAATTTTGAGCCAATGAGAAATTTTAGACACAAGGAATATTTAATTTAAAAATTTTTAAAAATGAACAAACGAGCAAAAAATTTTCTATTGAAAATCGTTTCTAGTGGCTATGAAGATATCGCCGAGGCTTTTAACGAGACCAGAAAAAAGCCAATGAAACCCATTGTTTATGATATTGTCGAGGATCTGCCGGTTAAAGACAATGATAAGATTTTGGATATTGGTTGTGGTAATGGTCGCTTTTTAGAAGTTTTGTTTGACAAAAAAGATAATGTTAATTGGCATTATTTAGGACTTGATAATAGTAATAAATTAATAGAATATGCCAAGGAAAAATATGGGAATAGGTTTAAATTAATTAATATTATTGACCTAAACAAAATGGACCAGGGTGGTTTTGATTATATTTTTAGTTGGGCGGTTTTTCACCATATCCCTGGTAATTATTTAAGATTAAAATTTTTACAAGATGTTTACGATAAGACTAAATCCAATGGGTTTTTCATATTTAGTGTCTGGAAATTAAGAAATAGAAAAAATTTTTTAGTACTAGCGCTTAACTCTTTTTTGAGGCAAATTATAAAAGGAAGGCTCTTGAATTTTGGAGACTTAATTTTCAATTGGAAGGGTAATAAAAATGGAGAGATTAGGCCTAGATATTACCACGCTTTTTCTAAAAAATCTTTGAAAAAAATAATTTTCAAAACTGATTTTAAAATTGAAAGCTTTTTAGAAGATGATTTTAATTATTATTATATTTTAAAAAAATAAAAGTATGAATAAGAAAAAAATATTAATTGGTTTTATAGGGCAGGGATTTATTGGTCGGAATATGGCTGATGATTTTGCAGATAGAGGTTATAATATTGTTCGCTATAATAAAAGTGAATTTTCAAAAAATAAAGAGTTAATTGGCAAATGCGATATTGTTTTTATTGCTGTTCCAACTCCAAGCACTTCCAAGGGTTTTGACGATAGCATCTTACTGGAGGTAGTAAAATTAGTTGGGGATGGGAAAATTGTTGTTATCAAATCAACAATTAAAGTTGGAACTACTGAAAAAATTCAAAAGACCTTTCCTAAAAAATTTATTATGCATTCTCCTGAATTTTTGACTGAAAAAAATGCTAAAAATGATGCTAAATTTCCCGAAAGAAATATTATTGGCTATACCAAAAAGTCTGAAAAATTTGCCTCATTGGTTTTGAGTGTTTTGCCTGATGCCAAAAATAATTTTCAGGTTCCTTGCAGGGAAGCCGAACTTTGTAAATATGTGGGTAATACTTTTTTAATGATGAAAGTTATATTTGCTAATGCTATTTTTAATTTAGCTAAAGAGAAAAAAATTAATTATGACAAAGTTATAGAGATGGTCGGGCACGATTCTCGTATTGGACATAGTCATTTGAAAATAAAGCATCAAGGAGGTGTTGGCAAGAATGACAAAATTGGCCGAGGAGCTGGTGGACATTGTTTTATAAAAGACATGGCCGCTTTAATTGAGATGTATAAAGAAACAGATAAAACAAACGAAGAAAATGAGTTAGCTTCAAAATTTTTACAGAGTGCAGTAAAATTTAATAATAGACTTTTGTTAAATTCTAAAAAAGATTTAGATCTTTTATTTGGAGTATATGGTAAAATAAAATAAAAAATATGTCTTTAATTTGTTCTATTTCTGGTATTAGGGGAACCATTGGTTCTGGTCCAGATAATTTAAACCCAGAAAATTTAATAAAATTTATTGCCGCTTTTTCAGAAACCTTAGCCTCTAACAAAAAAGATAATAAAAGAATAAAAGTGGTGATAGGTCGGGACGGTCGAGTTAGCGGAGAAATGTTTTTAAGCTTGGCTATAAACACTTTGGTGTCCTTGGGAGTGGATGTTTTAAATTTAGATTTGGCCACCACCCCTACCGTAGAAATGGCCGTGATACTGGAAAAGGCTGATGGCGGTATTATTATTAGCGCCTCTCACAATCCGATGGATTGGAACGCCTTGAAACTATTAAATAGTCGGGGAGAGTTTTTAAACAAAAAGGAAGGGCAGAGAATATTAAAAAAAATAAATAATGAAGAAATTAATTTTGTTGGGGTTGATAGTCTTGGTAAGGTAAAAAATAATTTTTCTTATCACAATAAACACATTTTAGAAATTTTAAAATTATCTTTGGTAAAAAAAGATAAAATAAAAAAATCTAATCTTAAGATTGTAGTTGACGGAGTAAATTCAGTTGGAGCTTTAGTTATTCCAGAGCTTCTTAAATCTTTAGGAGTTAAAAATATTTTTAATATTAATAAAGATATTGAGGGAAGGTTTAATCACAATCCAGAGCCAATTGATAAGAATTTAAAACAATTATGTTTGGCGGTTAAAAAGAATAAAGCTGATTTGGGAATAGCGGTTGATCCGGATGTTGATCGTTTGGCGATAATTGATGAAAAAGGCCATCCTATTGGAGAGGAATACACTCTGATTTCTATAGCTGATTATGTTTTTAAGAATTTCTCTGTTTTTAGAAATAAATATAATAAAAATAGCGTTTCTAATTTATCGTCTTCGATGGCTTTGAAAGATTTGACTATGTTGGCCGGTGGAAAATATGAAGCTTCGGCCGTGGGAGAAATAAACGTAGTTGAAAAAATGAAAAAAAATAAAGCTGTGATAGGGGGAGAGGGAAATGGTGGAATTATTTATCCAGAGCTTCATTATGGTAGAGATGCTTTGGTTGGCATAGCCTTATTTTTGAGTTATCTTTCCACAGAAAATAAGACTTGTTCAGAACTGAGGGAGAGGTTGCCAAATTATTTCTTATTAAAAGAAAAAATTGTGTTGGATTCGAAAGTTGATCTAAATAAAATTTTATTAAGTGTAGAAAAAAAATATAAATCTGAAAAAATATTAAAAACAGATGGGATAAAAATTATTTTTAAAAAAGATAAATCTTGGATTCATCTGAGGAAATCAAATACAGAGCCGATTATTAGGATATATTGCGAGGCTCCTAATAAAAGGGAGGCGTTAAAAATTTTTTCAGAGCTAGAGCTATTTATAAAAAATTTTATTAATTAAAAACATATGAACAAAATAATAATTTTAGCTGCAGGAAAAGGAACTAGAATGAAATCAGATTTACCAAAAACCTTATTTCCAATTAATGGAAAACCAATGATTAAGTATTTATTGGACTCGGTTTTTTCGTCTCAAATAGACGATTCTCCAATAGTGGTTGTTTCTCCGGGGAACAGAGAAATCATTCAAGAAAGTATTGATGAGTATCCAGTTAATTTTGCTATTCAACCCGAGCCATTAGGAACCGGCCACGCTGTTTTAAGTGCTAAAGACTTAATTCCTGATGAAGCTTCTAATGTTTTGATTTTATATGGAGATCAACCCTTTATTAGCCAAAAGTCAATTGTTAAAATATTAGAAAATCATGATAGTGAGGTTTCTATGATGACAGTCAAACTGAGTGATTTTGATGAATGGAGAAAAAACTTTTTTCATTGGGGTAGAATTATTAGAGAAAATAATCAGATTAGAGAGATTGTAGAATTTAAGGACGCTGATGATAATATAAAAGAAATAAAAGAAGTTAATCCAGCAGTTTTTTGTTTCAATAAGGAATGGTTATTAAAAAACATTGAGAACCTAAAAAATAATAATAATCAGAAAGAATATTATTTAACCGATTTAATAAAGATGGCTTTTGAGCAGAATATAAAAATAAAGCCATTATTTATTGATGCTCGAGAGGCTATTGGAGTTAATAGCCCAGAAGAATTAGATATTGCCAGAAGTCTAATTGACTAAGCTTTATGAAAGATTTTTTTAAAACAATAATTCTAGTAGCAATTTTTTATAGTTTAATTGTTTTCTCTTTTTTGTGGTTTAACAAAGGTGAAAAAGATTTTAGAAGTATACCTTATGTTCAAGAATTTTTTTTAATTGTTACTTATCTGTCGGAAAATATTAGTGAAAATTCAATAGATAATTGGGATGTTTTTCATCTTTTAGACAGAGAAAGTAGAGAAAGTGAGAATCTCTTACCAAATAGTTCAGAGGGCTGGGAAAGTTATTTAAATAATTAGTTTTTATTATTTACTTTTAGTTAAAATTGTGTTAAAATTGTTGTATAAAAACAATTATCTTTTATATTTTTATGTTTTATAAAAAAAACAAAACTCGTAGGCTTATTTGGTCATCTATTTTTTCTTTATTTATTGTATTTTCTCTTTTTCTTTTTTCCAATTTTGTATTAGCCAGTGATGTGGTCGGAACAGAATTTGTTGAAGGAGAAATTGCTTTATCAAGTGTTGATCCTAGGGCCCTGGCCACTAGAATAATAAATATCTCTCTCAGCATTTTAGGAATTGTGGCCGTCTCTATCGTTATATATGGTGGATTTGTTTGGATGACGGCGGAGGGGAATGAGGAGAGGATTGCCAAAGCTAAAGGAATTTTGAAGGCTGGGGTAATTGGTTTAGCCATTGTTTTAGCTTCTTGGGGAATAGCTTCTTTGGTTTTACGTCAATTAGGAGGGGCTACTGGAGTTTCTCAAAGTTCTTGTGTTGACGGGGAAACTAGAGTTTGTGGGTTTGAGGGCGTCTCTACTTGCCAAGATGGATCTTGGGGTCCTTGTATTGGTTCCGGTGGTATCCCAGGAGGTTATGGTTCTAGTTGCAGCAAACCAGAAAATCCACTAGCTTGTTCATCTATTACTTTATGTAATTCTGGTTTTGTTTGTGGTGATAATTGTACCTGTGAATATGAGGGACAGGGAGACCCTTGTAATGAGGGAGCTTCTTGCGGAATGGGTAATAATACATGTCAAGAAAATTTATTTTGTGATCAAAATTCTTGTACTTGTGAACCGATAAATGAAGAGGAGGAAGAATATTCAGAATTGAATGACCCTTGTAACGATGGGGGCTCTTGTAGCGCTGTTGATAATTCTTGTAATCCTTCTCATGGCTTGAGTTGTAATTCGGATACGTGTACTTGTGTGGGTAGTCCGGTTATAGCTAATATTAGTCCTCGAGGAGGTTTTTGTGAAAATTTACCAGAGACTCCTTGTTCTAATAATGATGATTGTGGCGGTGGGCTATGTAATATTAGTACTCCTAACGGAGCCTTGGGAAATTTAATTACTATTTCTGGTTACAATTTTGATAATTATGTTGCTGGATCCTCAGCCGTTAATCTTATTTATAAAGAGGACGGTGAAGATGATATTATTGTTGCTGCTCAAGTTCCAGGAGATTTAAACGCAACTTGTGGAGATTCTTGGTCCAATGAACAAATTATAGTTGCTATTCCTTCGGGATCTTCTTTTGTCGCTGGAAATGAAATTGAGATAGAAGTTATTACTGGAACAAACAAAACAGATAGGAGTAGAGATGAGAATGGTCCAGAGCTGGACTTATTAAAAATAAATAACATTATTAGACCAGGTCTTTGTGGAGTTAGTAATCCCGGATTAGAAGGCTTATCGGAAGGTAAGATGAACGATGAACTTTTTTATTCTGGCTTAAATTTAAGTAATAGTAAAGCTTATTTTGGAAATTCAGTAAATAATGTAGTCGGTTTTTCCCCTAACAATTTTACAGAAGATACTAGTGGACTAGCCTTGGTTCCTGGCTTATCAAGTGGAGAAGTTAGTACTTTTGCTAAAAAGTCATTAGTTTTTAGTAATTTTGTAGATTTTAAAAAACTACCAGAGCCACCACAAGGGCCATCTATTTCATTTTTTGAACCGAGCAGTGGCTCCTCTGGACAATATATAACTATTTATGGAAATGGTTTTGGTAACTTCAAAGGAATTAGTGATATATATTTTTCTGCTAATGGAGTCAGTGTTTTAGCTGATTATAATTTTCCTTCAATTTGTTTGCAATCAATTTGGTCAGATAATCAAATATTAATTAAGGTCCCAGAGAATATTGATAATGGTGATTATAATATAGTAGCTAAGATAGGAAGCTGGGAGGAGATTATTTCTTCTCAAGAGTTTTCCATTGATGATGTTGAACCTTTAAAGCCGAGCTTATGTAAAATAAGTCCAACTTCTGGTCCTCATAATTCAATTGTTAATTTGTGGGGAGAATATTTTGGAGAGGAAGCTTCGGCTGTTTTTAGTGTCAATAAAAATTCCAATAACTCTGAGGTTCTATTAGAAAATGGTGCTAGTAGAATTTTAGTAAACGTTCCACAAGATTCTGTTTCTGGTCCTGTGAGCGTTTCTCGAGATGGTCTTATTGGTAATAGTTTAAATTTTTCTATTGGTGTTTGTGTTTCTAATAATGATTGTCCTAATACTCAAATTTGTTGTGGTAATAACACTTCTGGGGCAGGAACTTGTGTTACTAATGCCAATGATTGTGATGCTGGATCTCCTGATAATTCTGTTTTTGAATGGAAATTTACAACTGGACTAAGTACTACCAACCCTTCTTATGATGGGGATGAGGCTTATAGTTGTGCTAGCTATAATTTTTGTCCCGATGTATATGTTTGTCCAAACTCTCCAGGTCTATGTTCTAATTATGCAGGAGGACAAAATAATTTAGTAGCTGGATCTTGTGACGATAGCTGTAATAGTGCTGGTTATTGTGATAACTCTGATGAAGCCGATTTTAATAATTGTTCTTACGATGAAAATTTAGATAAATGCGTTTTAAATGACTTTAAATGTTCCTTGGTTGAAAATGTTGAATATAATTTAGATGAAGGCGTTGGAACTACTACAAAAGAAAAGATTTGTAAAAACTATACCATTGACGGTCAAAGTAGAAATTATTATGAAATTTCAGTCAACACTATTTGCCCAACAATAGCGGGGGTTACTTGGACAATGATTTCTCCTGGTAAATGTGTCGATACAGATCAAATAAATAGTTCTGAAGATAATTCTACTTGTTTACTTTGCCCTTCGACTGATTTGAGTTGTCAACATGTTAATCTAGAGAGCTCTTATGGTCTTTGTGTTTCTCCTCGCTTATGTCAGGATGATTTTTCTTGTTTAGATGGCTCTTGCCAAAAAGAGGATCCAGCTTCGTGCCAATGTTGTTGCGATAAAGAAAATAATGATCCAACAACCGGTGTTAACTCAGCTTGTTGTGCTCCTCTTACCTGCGATAATTCTTGTGGTATTAGTGCTAATTCTTCTACTGACGAAGATAATCAATATGGTTTGTGTTCTGGTTGTGATATTTCAGATAATTATGCTACAAACGATTCAGCTTGTAATTGTCTAGGAACCTCTGGTAAATATTGTGAAGTTAATAGTACTTATCCAACCGGTGCCTGTTTAGATTGCTCAGCCCTACAATTAGAAGACACTTGTAGAGCTCATAGTTCTCAATGTTGTTGGGATTCAGTTAATGATGCTTGCCGAAGTGGTGTTAGTGACTCAAGCGTTTGGGGAGGTACGGAAGGAGACCCTGCTTGGATTGGTTTATGTCCATATTATGGTTGTCAGCTTGATAATCCAACTCATTGTGCTAGTGAATATCCAAAGCCTAGCGATACCTATCCGACTAATAATACTTATCCAACAATATATTCTAGTCTTTATTTATGTGATGCTGGTTGTCAGGCAAATTGTAGTCAAATTACTTCGTCAAGTGAATGTTCAGCTACTGATAATTGTTGTTGGGATAATGGCCTAGGCTCATGTAAAACTGGAACTTCTTTTGAGGGCGGAGTTAATGATGGCCAATGTAAATATTTTACTTGTACAGACCCAGGAAATAATGTTTGTTCAGAGACCCTAGATTCAAGCAACGGAAACTCAGATAATTTTTCTAATTCTAGTTCTTGCTTGGATTATTGCGAGGCTTCTCCAGACGGACTTAATCAATATTGTTCGCAAACTGCCTCCACTACCGAAGCTTCAGTTTGTGATAATAGTGTTTGTAATCAGTTTGATTGTCTAAATGAAGAGGGGGAATTAGGAGGAACAACTAATAATTGTGGAACTTGTTGTTGTAATCCTAATGCCGAGATTGATAAGTGTGGTCAAATAAATAGTAGTTTAACTTGTTTGCCAAATAAGGGTCTTTGTACGGGTGATAATAGAGGTCTTTGTTGTGGTTGCTCCTCTGATGCTAGTTGTGTAGGAGACACAGCCTTGCCAGAATTTGTTGGTTGCGGGATGGATACTTGTTGTAAGGCTCGTCCTAAAATAGAAGAAAATTTATCTAAAAATGCTGGGCTCAATGTCTTTCCAGAACACAAGAGTAATGATGTTTGTCGAAATAGTATTATAGAGATAAATTTTGATCAACGAATGGACGTTGCTAGTCTTCAAGATAATATTTTATTATTAGAAGAAACTTCTGGTATATGTTCTTCGGGGACATATTTTATCGGTCAAGCTGATTTAGAAAATAATAATAATTGGAACCCTCTTAAATTTATAAAAAATATTTTTGTTAAAACATTTAATTCCTTAGCTAAAATTTTTGGAGGAACAGCCTTAGCATCTCCTTCTATGGATAAAAATTATTGCGCAGTTTTGGGAACGGTTGATTTTGAACATTTAGCCAATAATAAAACTAGAGCCTATTTTAAACCAGAGAATCTATTAAAACCCGGAGCTAAATATTTTGTAGTAGTTAAGGGCGACGAAGCCCTAAATAGTGGTAGTGGAGTAAAAAGCTCTGAAAAAATTGGCATGAATGGTTTGGGCTATTTTACTGGCACCTTGATAAGCAACAACGATGGTTTTTGGCTAGAGTCAAGTGATGGTGGGGAAATAGTCTTTAATAATGTATATTATCAAAATTCATATATTTGGGAATTTAATACTCAAGATGTTAGTTCTTTGGGACAAGGAATCTGTACAATTGATTATGTAACCTTGTCGCCTTCTTCATATCTATTTCAAAGTACTATTAATGATATAAACGAAAATGATCAGGATTCAAATAATTTATCTTTTGATTCCGTAAAAGACAGAGATAAAATTTATTCAGCTAGAGCTTACTCAGCTGACAATCAAATTATCCAACCAACAGCGCAGTATGACTGGACCTGGGATTGGAATATTTCTAATGAAAATGTTTTAGTTTTTTATGATGACTTAGACAATAATGAAGAAAGTGATATTATTGGATTTTCTTTAGACGGTAACAAAAGATTGGTTGGAGCTAAAGATGGAATTACTGATGGTCAGGCTAATGTGTCTGTAACCACTATTTTATCTTCACCCTATACTACTGCTGGAAATAATATTTCTAGAACTGTCCCGGCCTATGTAATGATTTGTAATAATCCTTGGCCAGCTTTTAATGGAGAGACTTGGGAGCCTTGGAAAGACAAAGAAATTAATAGTGAAAATGAAAATGAAAATGTTGGACAATATAATTATGAATTCTATTATTGTCGAGATTCTGGTGATCAAGGAACAGCCGATGATCTACCTGCTTTTTTAAGCGACAGAGATGTTACTAAGGGAAATAGTTTGGTTAGGGTTTGTAGTAATGCCCCTTCTCAAACTTGTAGCAATAGTAGTGATTGTCCTAGCGGAGGTTTATGTTTGGCTAGCTTTTTAAAAGAAACTTATTTCTTTAAAGAAAGAATTCCTCATTTTATAGAAAATGTTTCAGCTACTGATAATGGAACTGGCGGAAGTCTAAAAATTTTATGGGAATCAGAAAAAGCTTTAGTTGATAAATATAAAATATATTATAGCTTTCCAAATAATTCTAATCAACAACAAAAAATAGTTGATCCTGAAATTGAGTGTGGTGATGCTAGCGATACAACAAAATATTCTTGCCAAATTAATTTAAATAATTTAACCAATAATCAACAATATGCTATTAGAGTCACTGCTATTAGCGAGAACTTGGCTGAAACAAATTTTTCAGCCACAGCTTTTGGCACTCCAACAGAAAGTGGGCTGGAACAACAAGATTTAAATATCCCGCTTGATTTGCAAGCAGAAGTTTTGTCTACTACTAGCAGAACAGTAAAGCTAACTTGGGGGTCTCCCGTTGGCTATAGCGTTTCTAGCTATAAGGTTTATAGGGGTGTGTCATCCTTAAATTATGGAGCCTCTTTTTTAACTAATAATTCTGATACAGAAATAAC